>ERZ780090.6-NODE-6-length-80608-cov-18.5344_pt1 | contig 80608 bp, 55 predicted proteins | sample MGYA00433086_ERZ780090 | MGnify/ENA primary metagenome ERZ780090 (study PRJEB29588, sample SAMEA1972002) | human gut metagenome | biome: human gut; feature: human-associated habitat; material: faeces | place: Denmark | collected 2008/2010 ...
GAACGGCATGGAGTCGGGCGACATCACTCTGCCTGAGATGAAGGGTATGCAGACAATACCATCGTTCACCATCAGCGGAGCCACATTCACATTGGGCGAGAATCACGTTGTGACATTCGCCGACCAGACCTTCAGCACAAAGGTGACAGTGAACGGAGCCGAGAAGAACATCACCGGCACATCGCTTTCAGGCACATACAACATGGCAGACAACTCGCTCTCGCTTACTGTTGTGTTCCAGTACGGCAGCATGCCGATGCCTATGACATACAGCGTGAAGGGCTACTACGTAAAGGCGGTGTCTAACCCCATCACTGTTACAGTGGGCGGCCAGTTCACATACAAAAACGACAATGTTACATACGAGTTGCGTCGATACAAGGACGGCGAAACAGACAAGCTCGACGTTACTGTTCCGAGCTATACGCTCGCGAATACCATCATGGGCGACCTCACACTCGGTTCGTACACCGTGAAGGGACTCGTTTACGACGAGGAGCAGGGCGGCTACTACCGCGACTATAAGAACGACGGACTCAAGTTCCATTTCACAGCCGTCAAGAACGGCACTACAACAATGGACAAGGACTACGATTTTGCTTCAGAGAAAGACAACAACATCCTCGTGAAGTACGAAGGCAACAACGTAAGCTCTATCGTCAACACCTTCCAGGTGGGCGCAATGCCTTTCGGTATCGTGTCTGTGTTCAGCGCTCCTGCAACCTCTATTGAGAGCGTAAACGCCAATGCTACCGCTCCGGCAGACGGAAGAACATACAACCTCGCTGGTCAGCGTGTGGACAACAACTATAAGGGCATTGTTATTGTCAACGGTAAGAAGTATTTGAGAAAATAGTATAATGATTAAAAAGGCCATTTTACTTGCTGTTGCAACTGTGAGCTTACACCTGCTCACAGCCTGCAACGGCATTTTTGATGATATATACGACCAGCCGAAGCCGGTTGTGCCGGCGAAAGGACAGCTTGTTATCGACGCTACGAGCTGGACCGACTGGTATTATGTCTCTCTGCCACGCCTGCAGCGCCTTGCAGAAGCCGGCGACGAGGACGCTCTGCTTAAGGCTCAGAGCGAGTTCGAGAAGCGTCCTATCCCGTTTGCGCTCAGCGAAGGCAGCGAGTGGGACGGTCGTTCGGGTCAGTATATGTACTGGTTCGACGTTTGGGGCGCAGGCATACAGAACAACGAGTTCCGCGGGCTTACCAAGACCGACGCTCAGCAAGACCCCGAGGAGTGGAGCTTCGCCGTGCATCGCAACAACGTGCGCACGAACGGTGGCGCTGTCTACGAGACGCAATACACATCCTTCGACCAGCTGCCCGCATCGAGCACCGAATTCGCCAACAAGGAGTTCACAGCCGACGAGTGGAGCGAGAACGAAGTGTGGAGCAGTCAGGAACAGATGCTGCTAAGTCTCGTGCCGTCGCAGGGCATTGATGTCAATAAGGTGCTCTCGTCGTGGCTCGAGTTCAAGTTCAACGTGCCGCCCGACTATATCCCCAACAAGCATGTCTTCATCCTGCGACTCGCCGACGGCACCTACGCCGCGCTGCAGCTCGCCAACTTCGTCTCGCCCGAAGGCAAGAAGTGCTTCTTGACCATCAACTATAAGTATCCGTATTAAGGAGTTGTGGTGGTGAGATGGTGAAATGTTGAGATGTTGAGATGTTGAGATGTTGAGATGTTGAGATTTGCACATACGCAACCAGCTTCTGTGAATTCTGCGAATTCCGTGGGATAACAACGCGCCCTAACATCTGTGCAGATCTGTGACATCCGTGGGAGAACAAACGCATCCTGACATCTGTGCTGATCTGTGAAATCTGTGGGAAACTCACAAGACTGCGTGGGTATGGCAAGATGCCATACCCTCCTATAATTACAAATACAATAAGATAAATGAAAAAAAACATAATACTTCCGCTCGCTCTTCTCGCAACCGCGCAAGCGGCGATGGCGCAGGCAAACCCAGAACTCGACGATGTGCAGCTCGACTCCATCTTCCGCCATTACGAACTGGAGGAAGTGGTGGTGACGGGCACACGCACACCGAAGTTTCTGAAGGACACACCGATACAGACACGCGTCATCACGTCGCGCGACATTGCCCGCAACGATGCCACGAACGTGCAGGATCTGCTGCAGCAGGAGTTGTCAGGCGTAGAGTTTTCCTACTCGATGAACCAGCAGACCCACCTCAACTTCGCCGGATTCGGCGGACAGGGCATCCTCTTCCTCGTAGACGGCGAGCGTCTCGCAGGCGAGTCGATGGACGACGTCGACTTCTCGCGTCTGCTTATGGCGGGCGTTGAGCGCATCGAGATAGTGAAAGGCGCATCGTCGGCGTTGTACGGCAGCAACGCTGCGGGCGGCGTGGTGAACATCATCACGAAGAACGCCACCGAGCCGTGGACGCTGAACCTGAACGCACGCTACGCCAAACACAACGACCAACGCTATGGCGGCGTGTTCGCACTCCGCTCGAAGCACTGGAGCAATGCGTTCTCTGCCAACTATCACAACAAGGACAACTACAACGTGACGAGCGCTGCCAACCCCGTGACGCGCGTTATTTCGACCATCTACGGCGAGCGCACCGTCGACTTCAAGGACAAGCTGACGTGGCGACCTTCCGACCGATTGAGCCTCGGAGCACGCGCCGGCTACTTCTTCCGCGAGACTACGCGCACCGTGAACGTGCCCGAGCGCTATCGCGACTTCTCCGGCGGACTGCGTCTCGACTGGCTTATCTCGAAAGACGACGACCTGCAGGCAAGTTACGCCTTCGACCAGTACGACAAGTCTGACTATCAGCAGTTGCGTCACCTCGACATACGCGACTACAGCAACGTGCAGAACACGTTCCGACTGCTCTACAGCCACTCGTTCGGCGAGACGGCGATGCTCACCGCAGGCGCCGACTATATGCACGACTATCTCTATAACACCTATCTCGCCGGTGATGCGCGCGAGCAGGACTGCTACGACGTGTTCGCGCAGTACGACTGGAACATCACCGACAAGCTCGAGGCCGTTGCAGCCGTGCGCTACGACTATTTCTCCGACCGTCAGAACTCGCAGCTGACGCCGAAGCTCAACCTCCGCTATAAGTTCAACCACCGCCTTGTGCTGCGTGCAGGCTACGGCATGGGCTTCCGTGCGCCCTCGCTGAAGGAGCGCTACTACAACTTCGACATGGCTGGCATCTGGATTATCGAGGGCAACGAGAATCTGAAAGCCGAAAAGAGCCACAACTTCACGCTCTCTGCCGAGTACACCCGCGCCAACTGCAGTCTTGCCGTGTCGGCATATTACAATAATGTAATAAACAAGCTCTCTACATCGGCGCCCTATTTCAAGTCGATAGAAGACAAACTGCCGTATCTGCCATATACCAACCTCGCCAACTACAAGGTGTTCGGTGGCGAAGTAGGCTTGCAGGGACGCTGGCAGAACGGCATCTCGATGCGACTCACCTACGCCTATACCAAGGAGCGCCTGCCGAAGGACAAGGACGGCAACACCATAAACAACCAGTACATACCGGCACGTGCCCACTCTCTGAACGCCAACGTCGACTACGACCATCAGTTCACGAAGCGCTACGGCATACACGCTTCGCTCAACGGACGCGTGCTTTCGGGCACGGAGAATGTAGAGTTCAAGAACTACTACGACGTGACCGAGGGCACGGTGAAGGTGGAGTATCCTGCCTACACCATGTGGAAGCTCTCGCTCACGCAGCGTGTGGGCAAGGCGGTGAGCATAATTACCGCCTTGGACAACCTCTTCAACTATCGACCGAAGCACTACTATCTCAATGCGCCGCTCACAGACGGCATCACGTTCCAGGTAGGAGTGGCTGTAGACATCGATAAGTTGTTCTGATAATTTTCTCGGAAGTTTAAGAAGTGATTGGTAAAAACTAAAGAACTGTTGCGTAAAACGCTACGAAAAGTCATCGTCACCCGAACGCGACCCGATTGGACGGCGAACGGAATCTGATCGGACGGCGAACGGAATCTGATCGGGCGGCGAACGGAATCCGATTGGATCGCATTCGAGTGACGATGACTTTAGTTTAGACCAACCGCTCTTAAACTTCTGTTTTTATATTAGGCTTATTATGTTTTTATATTAGGCTTACCCAATTATTATTAGTATATTTGCAGCGGACAAATCATTATACGACCTATGCAAATACGCAAAATACTACTTTTTATATCATTCTTTCTCGGTTTCGCCGCGTTGGACGCCACCGCATCGCCCGTCGACTCGCTGCTTGAGCGCATCGACAAAGGCGCTTCGCGCAAGTTCTGCACAGAGCTTGTGCCGTCCGACTGCGAGTTCTACGAGGTGGGCTACCGCCACGGCAAGGTGACGGTGCGAGGCAACAGCTACGTGAACATAGCCTATGGTGTGCATCAGTATCTGAAGCAGCGCCTCGGCATTCAGCTCTCGTGGAACTCGATGCATGCCCGTCTGCCGAAGGTGCTGCCGCCCTGGAAGAAGAAGGAGCGTCGTGAGACCGACATAAAATACCGCTACTACCTCAACTATTGCACACTTTCGTATTCGATGGCGTTCTGGGACTGGAAGCGCTGGGAGCAGGAGCTCGACTGGATGGCGCTGCACGGCATAAATCTCTGCCTCGACATCGTGGGTACCGATGTCGTTTGGCGCAACGTGCTGCTGCAACTGGGCTACACGCGCGCCGAGATAGACAGGATAATAGCCGGTCCGGCGTTTCAGGCTTGGTGGCTGATGAACAATATGGAAGGGTGGGGCGGTCCGAACTCGGACGCTTGGTACGATCAGCGCGAGGCGCTGCAGAAGAAGATACTGAAGCGCATGAACGAGCTCGGCATCAACGTCTGTCTGCCGGGCTACTCGGGCATGGTGCCCCACGACGCACGCCAGCGGCTTGGGCTCGACGTGAGCGACCCCGGCATGTGGTGCGGCTACAAGCGCCCCGCTTTCCTGCTACCAACCGACAAGCGCTTCACCGAGATAGCCACCTTATACTATAAGGAGCAGCAGCGTCTATACGGCAAGGCACGCTTCTACAGCATGGACCCCTTCCACGAAGGCGGAAGCGTTGAGGGCGTAGACCTGTGTGCGGCGGGCGAGGCGATAATGCGCGAGATGAAACGCGTGAACCCCGAGGCGGTGTGGGTGGTGCAGGCATGGCAGGCGTGTCCGCATCCCGAGATGATACGCCATCTGCGCAACGGCGATATGCTCGTGCTCGACCTCTTTTCGGAGAGTCGGCCGCAATGGGGCGACCCCGAGTCGACATGGTATCGCAAGAACGGCTTCGACGGACACAATTGGGCTTACTGCATGCTGCTCAACTACGGCGGCAATGTGGGCTTGTTCGGCAAGCTGCAGCACGTCGTAGACGAGTTCTACAAGGCTCGCAACAGTCGTTTTTCGTCCACTATGCGCGGTGTAGGACTGACGATGGAGGGCATCGAGAACAATCCCGTGATGTATGAGCTTGTATGCGATCTGCCTTGGAGCACAGCCGACGCCGACCGTATCGAATGGAGCGACTGGCTCTGCCGATACGTGCAGGCACGCTACGGCAATGTGTCGAACCCGAACGTGATCGCGGCATGGCTTCTGCTCGCACGTTCCATATATGGCTGTCCGGCAGACAATGTCAGTCAGGGTTGTCGCGAGTCGGTGTTCTGCGCACGCCCGTCGCTCGACGCCAAGTGGGTGTCGTCGTGGGCGGAGACTGTCGACTACTACGAGCCCGACAGCGTGATACGCGCTGCCAGACTCATGGTTGAGGCTGCTGTCGATATGCCGGCTAACGCGAACTTCCGCTACGACATTGTCGACATCACGCGCCAGGCTGTAGCCGAGCGCGCCCGACTCGTCTACAACGAGATTGTGGCGGCGTACAAGGCGCACGACCGCAAGATGTTCCGCCACTCTACGCAGCGTTTCCTCCGCCTGCTGCTGCAGCAAGACCGCCTGCTCTCGTCCATTCCCGACTTCATGGTGGGCAGATGGATAAAGCAGGCGCGGTCGATAGCCACAAATGCCGCCGAAGCCGACCACTACGAGTGGAACGCCCGCACGCAAATCACTGTTTGGGGCAACCGTCAGGCAGCTGAGCAGGGCGGTCTGCGCGAGTATGCCCACAAGGAGTGGAGTGGTGTGCTGCGCGACTTCTACTATCCGCGTTGGCGCATGTACTTCGACGCACTCGACGCCACGTTCGACGGCAAGCCGATGCCGCAGTTCGACTTCTATGCCATCGACGAAGCATGGACACGACGCCACAACCCGTATCCGAGCGAGGCGCAGGGCGACGCTGTGGAGTTCGCTCGCGAGGCTATGGCAGCGTTGGACGAAGCAGAGTGAGAAAAAGGTAATGATTATTATTGCTATCAACTAAAATAATTGAAAATATGGTACTTTCAAATCTTCAGCACAGCGACCGCGTAGAGTCGCTTCATCCGTTGTTCAAAACCGTGTTCGACTACGTTAAGTCGCACGACCTGCTCAATACTCCTTGCGGACGCATAGAGCTGCAGGGCGACGATCTGTTCATCAACAACGTAAACCCCGAGTGCGTGCCTGCCGACAAGCAGGTGCTTGAGGTGCACCATCAGTATATCGATATCCACATACTGCTCGAAGGCGAGGAGACAATAGGATGGAAGGCGATAGAGGACTGCACCAACGAGACAAAGCCCTACGACGCGGATGCCGACTGTGCGCTCTACGCAGAGCCGGCTTCGGCATACGTGAAGATGCACCCGGGCGAATTTATGATTGTGTGGCCCGAAGATCCGCATGCACCGGTGATTGGCGAGGGAAAGATTCGCAAACTCATCGTTAAGGTTAAGCTTTAAGAGTTTTGAATTTTGAGTTTTGAGTTTTGAATTGTTGCCGTTGGCAATTTTGAATTTTGAGTTTTGAGTTTTGAATTATGCGCTTTGCGCATTTTGAATTTATGAATTATGAGTTGAGATTTATAAATTATGAGTTAAGATTTGTAAGTGGCGAATTCTTAATTCAAAATTGAACAACTCAAAATCGGCGCAGCCGATAATTCAAAATTCAAAACTCAAAACTCAAAATTGCGACAGCCGTCGCAATAATTCAAAATTCAAAACTCAAAATTCAAAATTGCCAACGGCAACAATTCAAAACTCAAAACTCAAAATTCAAAACTCAATATCGGTTATGCCGATATTGCTCCAATCGAACCCCGCAACAAGTTCCTCTGCTGTCACCCTTTCTGGCGACTCCTGCAGACCGGCTTTGTAAGCCAGCACACCTATTATCTCTTCAGCTTCGAAGCGCGATCGCAAAGCCTCCATATCGAGACTGCGGTCGCGCTTCGACAGTCTCTGACCCGCCGCATTGCAGAGCAGCGGCAGATGGGTGAAGCGCGGCGGAACGAAGCCGAGCTGGTTGGCGAGGTATATCTGTTGCGGCGACGAAAGCAGCAAGTCGCGTCCGCGCACCACCTCCGTAATGCCCATCAGCGCATCGTCGACCACCACCGCCAGCTGGTAAGCCCATGCCCCGTCCTTGCGGCGCACGATGAAGTCGCCGCATTGTGTCGTCAGGTCGACGGTCTGTTCGCCGTAGTGTCCGTCGACGAACGTGATGATGCCCTCGCCCTCATCTGGCACACGCATACGGATAGCCGCCGGACCGCTGTGCGTTCCCGGCTTCAGGTTGCGGCATGTGCCCTTATACACCACGCGTCCGTCGCTCTCGTGCGGCGCCTGCGTAGCCAGAATGTCGGCACGCGTGCAGTAGCATGGGTATGTCAAGCCGCGGAGCGTGAGCTTCTGCAGCTCAGCCTCGTATATCTCGCCGCGTTCGCTCTGATAGAACGGACCCTCGTCCCATGTCAGTCCGAGCCATTCGAGGTCGCTCATTATCAGGTCGGCATACTCCATGTGCGAGCGTTGCGGGTCTATATCCTCTATGCGCAGCACCCAGTCGCCGCCCTGCGCCTTTATAGAAAGCCACGACAGCAGCGCGCTGAACACATTGCCCAAGTGCATACGTCCGGTTGGCGACGGAGCGAAGCGTCCTTTCTGCTTGTTTTCTGTATTGTACATAATATTATAGGTGTTGAGGTGTTGAGATGTTGAGATGTTGAGGTGTTGAGGTGTTGAGATGTTGAGGTGTTGAGATGTTGAGGTGTTGAGGTGTTGAGGTGTTGAGATGTTGAGGTGCAAAATTATAAATAATATTCGGTTTGTGTATAATTATATACAAAAATACCCGTTTTTGTTCTAAATTGATGTATTTTTACTGAATAAAACTATAACTTTGTTGATTTTTTGCATTTCTTATTCTTATTTGTTGTTGCATTACATTTCTTTTCTATACCTTTGCAAGACGTTTGAAATAAACATATATAAATAATATTGTTATATTTATAATCGAAAATTATGAAAAAGATTCTACTTTCTGTAGCCCTCTTGGCTGCAACATGTGGTGCGTCAGCACAGAAGTTATCTTACATTCCTTACGAGGACAATGCGTTGATGAGGGGTATCACCATCTCTGCTAACGGACGCTACGTTGCTGGCGCCGACACAGAGGGACGCGCTTTCATCTACGACACACAGGCAAAACAGATCAAGTATTTCCAGTCGCCTGACCTCGAAGATACCGGCGCTGATCTTGACGACATGGCTTCTATTCGCTCTGTCACCAACGACGGCGTAGGCTATGGCTATATCTACGGAAAGTCGACTAAGTTCGATTTCACAACAGGCTCTATGACAGCTCTGCTCGACGAGTCGGTAGAGGGCAGTTCGCTCGTTCACTACGCCTCTTCTGACGGCAAGGTGAGCTGCGGTGTTACATACGACAATACCACATATATTCAGGCTCCTTATGTGATGGTAGACGGCGTTATGCAGAAGCTGCCTGAGATTTCAAACGAATGGGCTGGCTACGAGGTGAATGGAGGTATCGCCTACGGTGGTAACGAGGATGGTTCTGTACTGTGGGGTGCTGTTTGCGACAACTTCTCGTCTTATCCTTTGATGTATTGGGTTCGCAACCGTGACGGCAAGACCTACTCTGCAAACCTTCTGAGCAAGCGTTTCGTTGATCCTACCATGGACCTGACTGGTGCTCAGCCCTACGATATTTTCACAGGTGCTGCGATGAGCGCTAACGGCAAGTGGCTTGCTGTAAACTATCACACAAAGATAGTAAGCCGAAATCAGAAAGACGAGGGCAATCGCGTGGCTCGCTTCGACTTGGAGGCTGACACACTGCAGTTGCTCTCTTGTCCGGACGCAAGCGCTGAGATATCCTACTACGCTACCGGTATCAGCAACGAAGGTACTGTCGTAGGTTTCGTAGAGGATAAGGTGACATACGCTCGCAAGGCTGCTATGTGCCCTGCAGGTACAAAAGAGATGAATCTGCTCGCCGATCTTTATCCTACTATAACCGAGTTCGCTACAATGGACGAGAAGAACCTCAACGAGGTTACAGCAATCACTCCTGACGGTCGCTACCTCCAGGGCTTCGGCTATGTGGATCTGAATGAAGAGCAGGACTGCTTCGGAACATGGTACTTCGACTTGGAGAAGGACGAGACAGCCGTAGAGAACGTTAAGACGGAAGAGGCTCCGGCTAAGGTTGTTGCTTCTTATACCGTTGACGGCAAGACTCTCAACGCCGATAGCGTTCGCAAGGGCATCGTTATCAACAAGCTCTCTAACGGCAAGGCTCGCAAGGTTGTAAAGTAACGAACAGGTAAAATTAGGTATATATAAAATGAAAAGACCGAGCGCGTGAAGAGTCACGTCGCCCGGTCTTTTTTTTGTGTTTATATTTTGAATTTTGAGTTTTGAGTTTTGAATTTTGAATTATCGGCTGCGCCGATTTTGAGTTGTTCAATTTTGAATTAAGAATTCGCCACTTACAAATCTCAACTCCAAATTCATAAATTCAAAATGCGCAAAGCGCATAATTCAAAATTCAAAAATCAAAATTCAAAACTCTTTTAGTAGTTAGCGTTCTGCGGGTCGAAGTTGGTCCAACCGTCGAGCCAGTTGTCACCGGCGTTGAAAGCTCCGATGTACGTAACCTGGTCGAACCAAGCGTCGAGACCGTCGAAGTTCTGTGCGCCGAACAGCAAGCTGCCCGCCTGCGGCATGAACGGAACACCTACGCCTTTACCGTCGGTGAGCATCAGTTGCGACTTGTCGGCGAAGTATTTGTTGCCGTCCTGCTTCTCAAAGAAACGGTGTGAGAACGACATCTCGCTGTCTGCATTCACCGACTTTGTTTTGAAGTCGTACTCCTTGTCCTCGTAGCATTTGTTGGCATCTGTTCCTACAACGTCCATGTTTGCAAAGTATATGTTCTTAAGGTTAAGTGTGCCGGCGTTAGCCTGCTCTACGGTGTTGCCTTTCTCGCCGTCGACGATGAGACCGATAGGCCAGTCGGTAGCCACAGAGTTGACGCAGTTGAGGCGAGAAGAACGGCGAATCTGCATAGCCGACTGGAACTTGCCGAGGCCCGATCCGTTGTTAGGGAAGTAGTCGCCGCCGGTGATGTACGACTTGTCGTTCTGGAAGTCGGCTGCAGCCTTCGGACCTACGAACGTGATGTTAGAGAATGTGGCTGTAGTGTACGGAGTAAGCTGCGCACCGTCGGCACAGTTGTCGCTCTCGAAACCGTTGCTCTGGCTCTGGTCGGCAAGACGCGGGTCGCGTACCGACAGACCGAACTGCACCTTGCCAGAGTAGCCATTGTCTGTATCGAAGTCATCGTCCCAACCCTTGTATGCTATGAGATACTTACAGTTGACAGCGCCGCCGAACCACTCGAACGAGTCGTCGTTAGAGTAAGAAACCTGAACGTGGTCGATCTTTGTGCCCGAACCGACAGAACCGAGAGTCAAGCCGTTAATCTCCTGGTCTGCCTTGAACGGATTGCCAGCAAACTCGATACGGGCATAGCTCAGAACGCCCGAGTTGTCGCCGTCGTTGTCGCCGCCGTGCTTTGTGCGCGGACCGCCCTCTATCTGCATCTCGTTCTGGTTGTTGTGAGCCTTTCCGCAGAGGATGATGCCGCCCCAGTCGCCAGGACGACGGCTACCTGCGGGCTGTGCTGATGTGAAGACGATAGGGTCAGAAGCTGTGCCCTGAGCGATGAGCTTGCCTCCGCGCTCAGCGATGAGAGCCGCCTTTGTAGTCTTGTCGCCCTTGATGACGGTGCCCGGCTCGATGGTGAGCTCAGCGCCCGAAGCTATATATACCCAGCCTTTCAGCGTGTATGTTCCTTTCTTGAGTGTCTGCTTGCCGGTGAAGACGAACTCCTGGTCGCCGTTTCCGATCACCGTTCCCTTGGCGTCGTCCTTGCCCTGCTCGTTGAAGAGCAGCTGGTTGCAAGCCTTCAGTCCGCCGTCTGTGGTCCAGACGTAGCCTGCGTTTGCGTTGTCTTCATTACTTGTGTTGTCGTCTGAGCAGCTGCCGAGTGTTGCAGTTGCTGCGAGGATGCTGAGGCATCCCAAAAGATACTTCTTGTTCATAATATGTGAATTAAATAAACTTGTTTCTAATTACTTGTCACCAATTATAAATTACTAATTACAAATTACAAATTACCGAAATTCCGATGTTGCGTCCCGGTCGGTAGCAACGTGCCACTTCCTCCTTCTCTGCCTTTCTGCCGTCGGTATACTTCACGTTGGCAAACTGCTTGTAGTAGACACGCTCCGCAAGCAAATCGCGCACGCTTAGCTTCAGTTCCCAATGCTCGCCCCACTTCTTGCTCACAGAGAGGTCGATAGTGTTGCGCGGCATCTCGTAGCTGTGCGGAACGCGAGCGTTGTCGTCACTCGCCGCCGAGCCTTCGCTGCGTCCTACGCCGATGATGCGCTTGCCGATGCGGTTGTAGAGTAGGGCGATGTCGAGCTGATGCTTGGCGTTCTTGTAGAAGAAGCCCGTGTTAACGAGATAAGGCGACTGACCCTGCATCGGTCTGTTCTCCTCCTTCGAGCCTTTCGCAAACTCCACACGGCTCTTTATGAGCGCTCCGTTGAACGACCAACTGAAGTCGGGCAGTCCGATGAAGCCGAGATTCTTGCGTATGTCAAGCTCCAAGCCATAGTTGTTGGCGCTCTGCGCGTTCTTGTACGAGTAGATGAGGTTGGTGCCGCCGGCTACTGTGTATGTCCACTCTATCGGCGAGTCGAAATGCTTGTAGAACGCAGCGAGAGATATCGATTCGCCTCGCGATGGGTAGAACTCATAGCGCAAGTCGATGTTGTCTATGTAACAACTGCGCAGTTCGGTGTTGCCCTGCACGTCGCTCGCAAGGTCGAAATCGTAGTAAACCGACGGCGAAACCTCGCGAAACTCCGGTCGGTTGATGCTTCTGCCGTAAGAGATGCGCATCTGGTGACGCTCGTTGAACTTATACGTAGTGTTCAGCGACGGGAAGAAATCGTTCGTGCGGTAGTGGCGGCTGTGCTCGCTCTTCTCCGTGTCGCGAGAGTTGGATATCAGTTCCATGTCGTTATGCTCGAAACGCACGCCGGCATGCACGCCGAGCTTGCCCAGCGGCAGGTCTACGGCAGCATATCCTGCCCCGATGAGGTTGTGTGCACGATAATTGTTGCGCATCTGCATCTGCTCGAACATATACAGACGGTCGTAGCCCATATTCGCCTCGTCGCTGAGCAGGCGTGTCACGTCGCCCTGCTGGAAGTCGGAAGGCAGAGTGCATATCGACGGGTTCCACTGGTAGTAGAAAGCGCGCGTGTTGTAAGTGCGTGTGCGATACTCGCTGTAGCCGCCCATCTGCAGCGACGGCTGCCATGAGCCGAAGCTGAAGCTGTGCTTGTCGTTCACGTCCAGCGAGAGGATGTGCTCGTCGAGCTGAGTCCATTCACGCGAGATATCGTTGCCCGTGTGCAGAGCGATCTCGCCAGGGTTCTGTATATCGTTGAGAAGATAGCGCCTACGATCGGGCAGATGACGGTTGGCATACGCGTACCCGATGCTCCAGTCAAGGGCGTCGCTGGTGAAGGTGTGCTTTCCCGTCAGCTGACCGTTGTAAGTAGTGCGGCTGCGGTAGAAATATTCGGCGCTGTGCTCGTCGTTCGACTGTGCGTCTACGCCTTCGCGCCAGGTATATCTGCTCGTAGCCAGCTGGTTGAAGATGTTCTTCAGTTGGTATTTGTGATTACCGTTACGAGAGAGAAATGTCAGATTGAGCATTGCGCCGAGACGCACGTTCGTGTTATACTGGTCGTCGGTAGAGTGGCGCAGATAGTTGGAGTGGTCGTTCGTAGCGTCGTATATGCCGAAGAGATTGTTCTGCATGTCGGTGTACGAGCGCTGTTCGTTGGTGTAGTTGACCGCTGCGAGCATACCCAGTTTGTTTCCGTTCATGTTCCAACGGCGGCTCATGCTCGCCGCAAGCTTCAGGTCGCCCACGGGCTTGCGTTGCTTCACAAGCCAGTCGTTGTTCAGCTTGTTGCCCGTCAGGCTGTACAGATTGTCGCCCACGGGCTTGCCGTCGGCTCCCGTCAGCGGGTTAAGCCGAGCGTTTATACCGCCTTGCAGACTGCGCTTGCCGTTGTCGAAGCCAAGGAAGTCGGTGGCGGAACCTTTAGAGTAAGAGAAGTCTTTAAAAGCGGTGGCAGTGTTCCAGTTGCCACCGACTGAAAAGGTTAGCGAGTTTGCGTCGGGAATCTCCTTCGTGTTCACGATGATGAACCCGCCGGAGTAGTCGGCTGGATATTCCGCCGACGGCGACTTAACGATTGTCAGGTTATCTATCTGTTGGCTGGGAATTATGTCGAATGAGAACGCTCTTGAGTCGGCTTCCGAACTGGGCACGGCTCCGCCGTTCACCCATACGTTGTTGTAGCGCTGCGAGAGTCCGCGCACCATCACAAACTTATCGTCGATGAGGCTGACGCCAGGCACACGACGCACCACTTCGCCAGCGTTCGTGTCCTGCGTTCGGCTTATCTCCTGCGCCGACACGTTGCTCACTATCACCGCACTATTCTTTGCCAGCTGCACCATAGCCGTCTCGGTGTTGCGACGCTCTACGGCTGTCACCACCACCTCGCCCAGCTGCTGCTCGTCGGGCTGCAGCGCCACGCTGATTCTTTCCTCAGCCTTGCCGCCGTTGATGCGTACGCCCTCGATGCGCTGCGGTTTGTATCCTACGTAATTGATATTTAATGTATACTTTCCATTCTTCAGACCGCTCAACTCGAAATTGCCGTCAGTGTCGGTCACAGCCTTTGCGTTGCTGCCCTCCACCGACACCACAGCTCCGATAAGAGTCTCGTTGCTCTTTTTGTCTACGACCGTTCCGCTTATCTGCTGGGCGAAAGCCCCTGCGGAGCAAGTCATCAGCAGCGTCGTCGCTGCCACCAAACTACAGTTTCTGTTGTTCATCCTTTTTACTTTCTTTTTGCTGCCGCAAAGTTACGCCTACGGTGTTACGTCAGCGTTTCTTCTATGCTGAAAAACCTTGACAAGCTATTTACGAAACAGTTACATCCAATCGTAGTGAAAATGAATATATAGAGAACTCTTAATATCGTTTGCTTAATTGCAGAATAATTTGTAATTTAGCGGCATAAAACAAACATTTTAGAGAGACCCTAAACGTACTGTGAACAGATGAAGAAACTCCAGAAACTACACAAATACATATTTGCAGCGACAGTCGTCTCGCTGCAGATGCCAGCATCTGCCACTGCTCAGGTGCAGGAGCTGAACGTGCAGCGCGACACGATCTCCACATACCTGAAGGTGCAGAACAAAGGTATCGTAAACAATGCCCTCGACGTGTTGAACGGCAATGCAGCCGGTGTTAACGTTACTTCGAACGGCATGGACCGTATGGCGCAGCTCTCGTCTGTGCGAGTGCGCGGCACCACGTCTATAGTCGGAGGCAACGATCCTCTCGTCATCATCGACGGCGTGACAAGCGATATCGCCACGCTCTCTACAATCTATCCTGCCGATATAGAGAGTTTCTCGGTGCTGAAGAATGCCGCAGAGACCGCACTCTACGGATCGCGCGGTGCGTCGGGCGTTATCGAGGTGAAGACAAAGCGAGGAACGGGCAAAGGGTTCCAGATATCTTACGAGACGAACATCGGACTGGAAGCCATGTCAAAGAAACTCGACATGCTGTCGGCTGACGAGTATCTTGCTACTGCCAAACGCCTCGGGGTGTACGCCAACAACGGCGGATACAAAAACAACTTCTACGATGTCATCACTCGAACCGGCTTTGTTCAGAACCATTACCTGGCTTTCAGCGGTGGCTCGGAACAGTCGAACTATCGTGCGTCGTTCGGTTATATCGACCATAACACCATCATAAAGACCAAGGACTACAATAATTTTGTGGCAAAGATTGACGTCACGCAGCATGCTTTCGACAACCGTCTCGTCGGCGACTTCGGTGTGTTCGGATCTACATACAAGAACAATGACATCTTCGACCCGCAGATGCTGTTCTACTCAGCTGCATGCCAGAACCCTACTTACCCTGCCGGACGCGACGCCAACGGCAACTGGACAAAGAACGGTTCTGCATATCGTATCAATCCGCCTTCTGCCGTACTTGCCGAACGTAGCGACCAGAAGGAGATGTACTTCAATACCCACATGCGACTGCTCTACAAGCTTGCGCCGTCGCTCAATCTGTCGGCATTCGGTAGCTACTCGTATACCTCAAACGAGAACTCTGAGTTCTGCCCGACATGGTTGTGGGCGCAGGGCAACGTATATCGCGGCGAGTTCAAGAAACAGGAGTATCTCGGCAATGTCTCGCTCGACTATGCCCATACATGGGGCATCCACTCGCTGTCTGCCGGACTCTCCACCGAATACCATTACCTGGAACGCACGGCATTCTGGACACGCGCCAAGGGCATAACAACAAACGAGTTCGGCTACGACAACATCGGAGTCACTGCTTCGCGTCCCTATGGCGCTACGGGCAGCATCTACGAAGACCAGTCGCTGGCGTCGGTCATGGCAAACGCCTCCTATACATTATATAATAAGTATAAGCTGACGCTCACTATGCGTGGCGACGGTTCGTCTATGGTGGGCGACGACCACACATGGGGCTTCTTCCCGTCTGTCTCAGCAGAATGGGACGTTAGGAAAGAGCGCTTCTTAAGCGGTTTCGACGGAATAAACACTCTGAAACTGCGCTCTGGCTACGGACGTTCGGGCAATCTGGGCGGCATATCTGCCTATACTACAATGAACAACGTGCAGCAGACGGGCATCGTACCCGTCAACAACACGCCGACTGTGACGCTCGGCACCATACGCAACAACAACCCCGACTTGAAATGGGAGACAAAGTCGACGTTCAATATCGGTGGCGAGATCGGACTGTGGCACAACCGCCTTATGCTTACCGCCGAATACTATTACTCTAAGACCACCGACATGCTCTACTCCTACGATGTGCCCGTGCCGCCGTTTGCCTACGACAAGCTGTTGGCAAACATTGGCGCTATGTCAAACCAGGGTCTTGAAATTGGTTTCTCTATAGCTCCGGTGCAGACAAAGGATATTGACCTAAACGTGAGCATGAACCTCTCGTTCCAGAAGAATAAGTTGCTGTCGCTCTCTGGCAATTATAACGGCATGAATATGTCGGCTGCCAACATCACAGCCATTGGCTCCATAGATGGAGCCGGTCAGAACGGCGGCGACAACAACCATGTGCTCTACCAGATAGTAGGACAACCCTTGGGTGTGTTCTATCTGCCTCATTGCACCGGACTCTACAAGGACGAGCAGGGCACAATGAAGTATAGGATAGAAGACCTCGACAACAACGGCACTATCGACTTCGGCGACGGTGGCGACCGACGCATCTGCGGACAAGCCACGCCAAAGGCAACGCTCGGCTCCAACATATCGCTGCGCTACAAGAATTTCTATATGTCGCTGCAGATGAACGGAGCCTTCGGACACAAGATATTCAACGGTACGGCATTGGCATACAACAACATGTCGTCGTTCCCGATATACAACGTGATGAAAGGTGCACCCGAACGTAACATCGTCGACCAGAACGTGTCTGACTATTGGCTCGAACGTGGCGACTATCTCAACTTCGAGTATCTCACCATAGGCTACAACGTGCCGGTGAAGAGCAACATAGTGCGCTCGCTGCGTGTGTCGTGCAGCGTCAACAACCTTGCCACCATCACGTCCTACAGCGGACTGACACCGATGATCAACTCGTATGTTGTCAACTCGTCAATGGGCATCGACGACAAGCGCTGCTATCCTACCTACCGAACCTACTCTATAGGAGTGAGCGTGCAGTTCTAAACAGCCCGAAATGTTTTCACCAACGTAACGATTAATGACTATGAAACATAAATTTTTCGCATTGTCTGTTCTCGCCCTTTCGCTCTCGCTGACGAGTTGTCTCGACGAAACACCAAAAGACCAGTTGCCGGAGCAGAATATTTACGACTCTGCCAACAGCCTGTACGTCAACGCCGTAGCTTCACTGTACAACTACATAGGAGCACACGAGGAGAGCGAAGGCTTGCAAGGCACATGCCGCGGCATATACGACTACAACACGCTGACCACCGACGAGGCTATCATGCCCATACGCGGCGGCAACTGGTATGACGGCGGACTCTGGCAAAACATGTACAACCATACATGGACAGCCACCGACACCGATCTGTACAACGTCTGGAAATATCTCTATAAGGTTATCGTGCTCTCCACAAAGTCGTTGGAGACGATAGACCAGTACAAGGCGCTGCTTACAGACCGACAGCGTGACGAGTACAAGGCGGAAGTGAGAGCCGTTAGAGCCATGTTCTACTATTATGCTATGGACATGTTCGGACGCATACCCATACTTGAGTCGACAGCGCAAAAGACAGCCGACATACGACAGAGCGAGCGCAGCGAAGTGTTCGGCTATATCGTGAACGAGCTTCAGACCGTGGCGCCGCTTCTGCCCCTTGAGCACAGCAACCTGCAGGGCAACTACTACGGTAGGGTGACGCGTCCGGTGGCATGGTTCCTGCTTGCCAAACTCGCCCTCAACGCCGAAGTGTACACCGACAACAACTGGACCGACTCGTCACGACCAGACGGCAAGACGATATTGTTCGACATCGACGGCACACAGAAGAACGCATGGCAGACCTGCATCCACTACTGCGACCTGATAGCAGCTGCCGGATATTCGCTCGAGAGCGACTATGCAAGCAACTTCGCCGTGCACAACGAAAACTCGAAAGAGAACATCTTCACCATTCCGTTAGACAAGATGCTCTATCTGAACGAGTTCCACTATCTTTTCCGTTCGCGCCATTACGCACACGGCGGTGCATACGGCGGTGCTTCCGAGAATGGCACATGCGCCACGCTGCACACTATGGCTGTAAACGGCTACGGTACAGCTTCGCCCGACACGCGCCTCGAACTCAACTTCTACACGGGCAGGGTAGAGGTTGACGGCAAGTATGTAACCCTCGACGACGGCACGCCGCTCCAGTACATGCCGCTCGCCGTAGAGCAGAACCTCACGGCAAGCAAATACATCGAGACGGCAGGAGCACGTATGAAGAAATATGAAGTAGACCGCACAGCCTACTCCGACGGACGTATGCCCGACAACGATATCGTGCTCTACAGATACGCCGACGTGCTTCTAATGAAGGCGGAGGCAAAGGTGAGAAACGGAGAGTCGGGCGACGAGCAACTCAACGCCGTGCGCTCGCGTGTCGGAATGCCATCGCTTGCAGCCACACTCGCTAACATCCTCGACGAGCGTCTGCTCGAACTCGTGTGGGAAGGCTGGCGTCGGCAGGACATGATACGCTTCGGCACCTACTGCGCTCCGTACGACATCCACACACCGTCAGCCGCCGACAAGAAGCGATACACTATAGTTTTCCCGATACCGGAAAAAGCACGCGAACTGAACCCGAATCTCGCGCAAAACCCTGGATATTAGTGAAAAGCGATGCCGACACTATAGATGTCCTATTGTGCAAATAAAAAACAAATAATGTATAATTCGTGAAATGGAAACAAAAAAATACCTCAAAATAGGTATAGTATAATACTTTTTTTGTAATTTTGTAAGCGTAAAGGGTGCAAGCCTTAAAAGCTTATACCGCTTTTGTAGAAAAGACTTTACACATTAATAATTTAAATTATTATAACCGATTATGATTTATTCAAAAGAAGTAGACAACATGTGCGTTGTCGCAAAGGGTCCTAACCACGGACCGGCTCCAATTCCTGAGGAAGGAAAATGGATTTATGCCAAGGAGATTAAGGATATTTCTGGCTATACTCACGGTGTGGGTTGGTGTGCTCCGCAGCAGGGTGCCTGCAAGCTGTCTCTGAACGTTAAGAACGGCGTTATCCAGGAGGCTCTCGTTGAGACTATCGGTTGCACCGGTATGACTCACTCAGCAGCTATGGCTTCTGAGATTCTCCCGGGCAAGACAATCCTCGAGGCTCTGAACACCGACCTCGTTTGCGATGCTATCAACACAGCTATGCGCGAGCTCTTCCTCCAGATTGTTTACGGACGTACACAGAGCGCATTCTCTGAGGGCGGTCTCGTAATCGGTGCTGGTCTTGAGGACCTCGGCAAAGGTCTTCGCTCACAGACAGGTACTCTCTACGGTACAGTAGCTAAGGGTACACGCTACTTGGAGCTCACAGAGGGCTACATCACACGTCAGTTCCTCGACAAGGACAACCAGGTTTGCGGTTACGAGTATGTTCACCTCGGCAAGATGATGGAAGCTATCAAGAACGGTATGGACGCTAACGAGGCTGTGAAGAAGTTCACTGGCTCTTACGGTCGTACAACTGCCGAGCAGGGTGTTGTTAAAGCAATTGATCCACGTAAAGAATAATAAGGAGATACACAACTATGATTAGAAAAGTAAGTTACGAAAGTCAGGAGCGCCGCGAGGCTCAGGTTCTTGCCGCTCTCAACGCTGAGGGAATCAAGAGCCTTGAGGAGGCTAACGAGATTTGCGAAGCTGTAGGTGTTGACCCTTATCAGATGTGTGAGGACACACAGCGCATCTGCTTCGAGAACGCAAAGTGGGCATACGTTGCAGGTGCAGCCATCGCTATCAAGCGTGGTGTTAAGACAGCTGCCGACGCTGCTGAGGCAATCGGTGTAGGTCTGCAGGCATTCTGCATCCCTGGTTCTGTAGCTGACGACCGCAAGGTAGGTCTCGGCCACGGCAACCTCGCTGCTCGTCTTCTCCGCGAGGAGACACAGTGCTTCGCTTTCTTGGCAGGTCACGAGTCATTCGCAGCTGCTGAGGGCGCTATCAAGATTGCAGAGATGGCAAACAAGGTTCGCAAGAACCCGCTGCGCGTTATCCTCAACGGTCTTGGCAAGGACGCAGCTCAGATCATCAGCCGCATCAACGGCTTCACATACGTTAAGACAGAGTTCGACTACTACACAGGCGAGCTGAAGGTAGTAGACCGCATCGCTTACTCAGACGGTCCGCGCGCTAAGGTTAACTGCTACGGCGCTAACGACGTTCGCGAGGGCGTTGCTATCAACTGGAGCGAGGACGTAGACGTATCTATCACAGGTAACTCTACAAACCCGACACGTTTCCAGCACCCGGTAGCTGGTACATACAAGAAGGAGCGTATCCTCGCAGGTAAGCCTTACTTCTCAGTTGCTTCAGGTGGCGGTACAGGCCGTACACTCCACCCGGACAACATGGCAGCAGGTCCTGCTTCTTACGGTATGACCGATACTCTCGGCCGTATGCACTCTGACGCTCAGTTCGCAGGTTCTTCTTCAGTACCTGCTCACGTAGAGATGATGGGCTTCCTCGGCATGGGTAACAACCCGATGGTAGGTGCTTCTGTAGCTATCGCCGTTGCTATCGACCTCGCACTGAACAAGAAGTAATTCTTCGCTCTTAGCGAGATTTACATAATATGACGACTCCCATAGTCCGCAAGGATTATGGGAGTCGTTTTTTTATTTTAACTTGAAAGACGCACGGGGTTTCAAATGAAAAGTATATATTTGCATTTGAATACTAATTATTTGCAATGGAGACAATGAACAGAACAAAGGAGTTCGACCGCCTCGCCTTTACGGTGTTGGCAATCGAGGCTTCTGCGCAGAAGATGAATATATCGCCGTCGGAGATGAGAAGGCGACTGGAGAAGGTGGGGCTTATCAAGAGTCTCATACAGGATTGCTACGACACTTTGCATACCGAGAGCCGCGAAGCCGTAGCGAACGATGTCGTTGAGGCTCTGAAAAATTGGGAAAAAGAATAAATGGAAAAGCAATTTGCAGTTTAAATCATACGAAAGGGTATAGTTATGTTAGACTTCTTATTATGGAACAAAATAGCTCGTATCATTGCGCAGTTAGCTGATACTCTGCATATATCAACAGACAGAGCATTGCAGATATTCTATGACTCTGACGTTTGCCGTATGCTTCACGACAAAGACCTCGGGCTGCATCTGATGAGCGACACGTATATTGTTAACGACTTGATAGCGGAGCTGAGGAATAAGCAATAGTATTAGTGTAGCTGAAAAAATCCACCATATCTTCCAGTATCGCCGTAACTCTCACATTATTAACACTATAAAGGCTGGCAGATAACTTCAGAAACGGGTTATCTTCCAGCCTATCTTCCAGCCTATGACGGGTATCTTCCAGTCGCAACGCTGCGTTTTTATGGTTGCGCAAGCAGAATGAGGTTTACCATAATTGTTCGTTTTTGAGTTCTGCTACGAAATCTTCAAGTGTTGTGCCAGTTAGCTTTTCTGCATTTTCCACTCTTTTTATAGCTTCGTCTATTGATGCAGGACCAAAGAGAGGTTCTGAAACGCTCGTCTGTGTATTTTCCTTTAATGTAGTCGATGCCATATCTTGTTGCTTTATATTACTGATGTTTTTGCAAATCTACTCATTATTTCGTTTACTACCAATTTTTTGTTACAAAAACTATTGCAGTCAGGTAAAACTAATAAGGCGGTCAAAGACGGGCTGAAAGCCCAATAATCACATAGCCCAGGGCAGCGCCCTGGGTAAACATTACAACCTACATCTCCATCCGCCCTGCAAGGGCAAAAGCCTAATTATTAAGGTGTTGCCCTTGCAGGGCGAACAGCTCGGTATACAAATGTAGTAAAAATAATCCACAAAATCATATTGGCTACTAATATTTATAGAGCGAATAGGCTCGTTACCCCTGCATGGTAACCTTGTTTTAGCTATGCGGTAACAATATAGCCGCGATGTGGTAATGATGTTCCCACGCTGCGGTAATCGGATAACCAACGCGCGGTTGGGATATAGAAAGCAAATAGGCTGGAGACAAACGCTGTCGTTGCGTTGTCTACAACCTATTTCGTATTATAAAGAGTCTTATTCTGTGTTATAAAGAGTCTTATTCTATGTAATAAAGAGTCTTATTTTATGTACTAAAGAGTCTTATTTCGTATTGCATGGAGTGGGGCAGAGCCGCCGTTTTACTCCATCAAGTCCTCGCCGAGGTGGGTTGTCTGCTCGCGCTTCATGCGCTCTTCCACCTCGCGCGGCTTCGTGGCGTAGGTGATCATGCGGATAGAGTCGTTGTAGCTGACGTACTTCCAGAGCCAGTTGAGCAGCACCATCATCTTGTTCTTCACACCGAGGATAGAACGCAGGTGGACGACGAGCCACAACACCCAGGCGAAGAAGCCCTGACTGCGGAACTTGCCTATCTCTACCACAGCCTTGTTGCGTCCGATGGTAGCCATAGAGCCGAGGTTCTTATAGTGGAACGCTGTGAGCTCGCTGCTGTCTGCGCCCTGGTTGATGAGCTTGAGGTTCTTGGCGAGGTTCTTAGCCTGCTGTATAGCCACCTGCGCCACCTGCGGATGTCCGTTCGGGTAGGCAGCGTCGGAGGTCTGCAGACACTGGTCGCCGATGGCGAACACGTCTTCGACGCCCGGGATGCGGTTGTATTCGTCAACCTTGAAGCGGAAGCCGCGGCCCAAGTGGCTCTCGTCAATGCCGGGCATGGCGTTGGCTCTGATGCCCGACACCCAGAGGAACGTGCGTGTAGGAATCTCGGTGCCGTCCTTCATGATGACCTTGTGGTCGCGATAGTCGGTCACCATCTTGCCGAACTGTATGTCTACTCCCATGCTCTTGAGGAACTCGTACGCCTTCTGCGACGACTCCTGCGAGAGACCGGCAAGCAGGCGGTCGCCCGCCTCGATGAGGTATATGTGCATCAGCGACGAGTCCATGTCGGGGTAGTCGTACGGTATGACGTAGCGTCTCATCTCTGCAAGCGCGCCGGCAATCTCTACGCCCGTTGCGCCGCCGCCCACGATGACGACGTTGAGCAGTTCCTGGCGTTCCTCCTCAGTGGCGCAGGTGAGAGCGCGCTCTAAGTTGGAGAGCAGGGCGTTGCGCAGGCCCATCGCCTCGGGCACCGTCTTCATCGGTATAGCCCACTCCTCGATGTTCTTGTTGCCGAAGAAGTTGGTCGTAGCGCCGGCAGCTAATACGAGATAGTCGTAGTCGATTTTGCCGATGGAGGTCTGCAGAATCTTCTTCTCGGTGTCTACCATACGAGCCTCAGCCATGCGGAAATAGAAGTCTTTGCGCTTGCGGAATATCTGTCGGAAGGGGAACGAGATGCTGCTCGGGTCGATACCTGCCGACGCTATCTGATAGATAAGCGGCGGAAACTGGTGGAAGTTGTTCTTGTCGATCAGCACTACCTGCATGCCCGACCCGTAGAGGTCTTCTGCAAGGCGCAGTCCGCCGAGTCCGCCACCAACGATTACTACTCTTTTCTTCTGATTTCTCTGAATATTGATGCTCATATTGCTTATAAAAATAGGTTTGTTTAGTTACTCTTTCTGATGGGCAAAGATAGCCATTCCGGAGTATACTTCTTGATTCTTTTCTGCCTTATTTTGTGCAAACGATTGCGGAAACGTTCCCAATTTACGCAAACGTTTGCAATGTGTTGCGTGGTTATCCTAAATTGCACTACAAAGTTACTGCATTTTTATTGAAATATGTGTTATGTTCGTCCTCAGACTGCGATTTCATGCTTTATATCAAGAGTTATTCGGCTGAATTTTGTATTTTTGCAGAAGGATAGGCTGCACCTCGGTAATTTGAAGCAAGCTTCATTGCGCTCGATTTGCGCTATCTTTGCAGAAGATATCTAACCCCGATACAATCACAAATCCTTTCAACACTCAATGAAACACGTAACTATAAAAGACATAGCCCGCGAGCTCTGCATCTCGGTGTCGACGGTGTCGCGCGCGCTCACCGACGACAAGAACATACGCCGCGAGACCCGCGAGGCTGTGCTGCGCGAGGCTGAGCGCCTCGGCTACCGCCGCAACCCCGTCGCCATGAACCTGAAGATGGGCCGCACGAACACCATCGGCGTCATAGTGCCCGAGATGCACACGCCCTATGCCTCGCAGGTGGTGGCGGGCATACAGAGCGTGCTCTACAAGAACAACCAGAAGGTGATGATAGCCGAGTCGGACGAGGACCCGAACCGCGAGCACGAGAGTCTGCTGATGATGGAGGAGTTCATGGTAGACGGACTCATCGTGAGCATGTGCAGCCACAAGCACAACCTTGAGACCTACCGCCGCCTTGCCGCTGCGGGCATGGCTATCGTCTTCTACGACCGCATACCCCACGGGCTCGACGACATGCCGCAGGTGATGATAGACGATAACAACGACTCCTACTTCATGGCAGAGCATCTCGTGCGGCTCGGTCGCCGCCGCATAGCCTATCTCTACGGACCCGACAACGTATATAACGCCGTGGAGCGTGCGCGCGGATACCGCGAGGCTATGGAGAAGTTCGGCGTGTACGACCCGCAGCTCGTTGTGAAGACCGGCATGACCTTCGCCGATGGCGCAGCGGCTGTAGACGACCTTGTGCGCCGTGGTGTGGAGTTTGACGCCGTCTACGCCTTCACCGACACACTCGCCATCGGAGCCATGAACCGCCTGCGCGAGCTCGGGCGACGCATACCCGAGGATGTGGCTGTGGCAGGCTTCTCGGGCACAGAACTCTCAACCATTGTCTACCCGAAGCTCACCACCGTTGAGCCGCCGCTCGGCGAGATGGGCCGCCGCGCCGCCGAACTGTTGCTCGAGAAGGTGAACAACCCCGACGCCGAGAACCGCCGCATAGTGCTGCGCACAGAGATGAAGTGCAGAGCCTCTACGGGCGAGTAGAACGGTTGCTGAGAGCGGCTCCGCAACCAGAAAAAACGATTTAAAACGTTTGCAGATTTTGGGAACGTTTCCGCAAACGTTCCCAAAGTTTGCCTCCGTTTTTTTCTTTGCCATAATCTTTTTGCAGCTTAATTTTGCAAGCGAAAAGAGAAACGAATAACTAAAAAACAATAACTAATAACTTAAAAAGATTATGGCAACAAACGTTATCAACAAGTATTCTTACGACCGCAATTCGGTAAAGGCTGGTATCCTTCATTTTGGTGTAGGCAACTTCCATCGCGCTCACCTCGAGTTCATGACATCGCATCTGCTCGAAGACCCCACACAGCGCTCTTGGGCCATCTGTGGCGCAATGATTCTGCCCGGCGACGAGCGTCTGTACAAGGCTCTGAAGGAGCAGAACGGCGAGTACACGCTCACCGTATGCGGACGCGACGGCAAGAACGAGGTGTATCGTCTCGGCGCTCTCGTAGAACTCTACTGGGGCATTGAGCAGAAGGAGGCTATCCTCGACAAGATTGCCGACCCCGACATACGCATCATAACGCTCACCATCACCGAGGGTGGCTATAACATATCAAGACAGACGGGCGAGTTCATGCTCGACAACGCACAGGTGGCTCACGACCTCGCCAACCCTGCCAATCCGCTCACAGCCTTCGGCTACGTAGCAGAAGGACTCCGCCGCCGCAAGGCTTCGGGCGCCGGACCTATCACCATTCTTTCTTGCGACAACCTGCAGCACAACGGCAACACCGCACGCCGCGCGTTCATGTCGTTCGTCGAGGCGCAGGACCAGGAGCTCGCCGCGTGGATGGAAGAGAACGTGACGTTCCCCAACTCGATGGTAGACCGCATCACGCCAGCCACACGCCCCGAGGACGTAGAGCGACTGAACAAGGAAAACGGCACCGACGACAAGGCACCAGTCTACTGTGAGGACTTCATACAGTGGGTCGTTGAGGACAACTTCGCTGCCGGTCGCCCTGCATGGGAGACCGTCGGAGCACAGATGACCGATGACGTTACGGCGTTCGAGAACATGAAGCTCTCGCTGCTCAACGCTTCTCATACGCTGCTCTCTTATCCGTCGTTCCTCTACGGCTATCGCAAGGTGGATGCTGCCATGCACGACGAGCGCATCGCCAAGTTCGTGCGCCAGTTTATGGATATCGACATCACTCCGTACGTGCCCGCTCCGAAGGACACCGACCTCGAACTGTACAAGCAGACGCTCTGCGAGCGCTTCGGCAACCGCACTGTGAGCGACCAGGTGGCACGTCTCTGCTTCGACGGCGCTTCGAAGTTCCCCGTGTACGTGATGCCTAATCTCGAGAAGATGATTGGCGACGACAAGGAGCTTATCCGCGTGGCTTATCTCTTCGCCGCCTACCGCCACTATCTGAAGTATCACACCGACGACAACGGCGAACAGTTTGAGGTGGCTGACCCGTGGCTCACCGTAGACGACCATAAGCTCATCGACAGCGACGAGCCGCTCGACTTCCTCGCACTATCTCCGTTCCGCAGCACCGACCTGCGCGCAGCACACAACTTCACACAGCCGTATCTGCGCATGGTGGAAAGCATAAAGAGCAAGGGAGCGATGAAGACTCTCGAAGAAATTCTGTAAACTATAGTTGAGAGTTTTATCAGTTGAGAGTTGAGAGTTGAGAATTGAGAGTTATGATATGTTATGCAGCTGTAATATATAGCAAACACTTTGTCGGCTGTGGTAATCATAACTCTCAACTCATAACTTTCAATTGAAACACTAAAAGCCATAAATAATATGAAAACCCTAAGCCTAAAGACCGCAGGTCCGTTCCTGCTCCTCACCTTTATATACTTCATCGTCGGTTTCCTCACCACCGTCAACGGACAGTGTCAGGGACCGCTCAAGGTGGCGTTTCTCTCCGATGCCACCACGATGCGCAACTCGCTCACCACACTCGTCTCCTTTGCCTTCTTCCTCGGCTATCTGCTCAACAGCTCGCGCACGGGGCGTATGCTCAACCAGATAGGCTACAAGCGTACGCTGATGCGATCGCTCATAGTGATGGTCGGCGGACTGCTGTTCTACACCGCCTCTGCGTTCTGTGCCGAGTACGTGCCCTGCGAAGGCGTCGCTATACACGGCGACTTTGTGCCGTTCGGCTACTTCGTGTTCCTCGTCGGTTCGTTCCTCATGGGTACGGCTGCCGCCATGCTTCAGGTGGTCATCAATCCGTACATCGCCGCCTATCCGCTGCCAGGCACAAGCGCCGTGCAGCGCATGAACTTCACCTGCGCCGTCAACTCGTTCGGCACAACCATCGCGCCGCTCTTCGTGACGGGCATAATGTTCGCCGGTGTGCCGCTCGACAACGTGCAGGCTTCGCAGCTCACGCTGCCGTTCATACTGATGACTCTGTGCATTGTAGTCACAACAATGACAACGCGCCGCCTCGCGTTGCCCGACATAGAGGGCACACGATCTGCCTCAACCGACGCAACAGCTTCAGACGGAAACACACGCAGCGTGTGGTCGTTCCGCAATCTTAAGTATGGCGTCATCACCATCTTCTTCTACGTAGGTACGGAGGTGAGCATCGGCAACAACATCAACCTTCATGCTATGGAGCTGAGCGACGGCGGATTGAATGTGTCGCCAGCCTTGCTCGCCACTATCTATTGGGGCGGCTTTCTCATCGGGCGTATGGTGTCGGCTTCGATGAAGAGCGTGAAGCCGCGCCCTATGCTCATCACCGTTGCGCTCGGCGCTATAGTGCTCATGACAGCCGCTATGCTCACCGAGAATCTGTGGCTCTTGTCAGCCGTCGGCTTGTTCCACTCCGTAATGTGGAGCTGCGTGTTCACGCTTGCCGTCGACGGACTCGGCGAGTACACCTCGCGCGCTTCGGGCGTGTTCATGATGGGTGTGTTCGGTGGTGCGGTGTTCCCCGTGCTGCAGGGCATGATGGCTGACTGGATAGGTGCATGGCAGTTCACATGGACCATATCGCTCTTCTGCGAGTTTGTGCTCTTATGGTACGGACTTAGAGGATATAGAAAATAAAATGGTTAGTATACAGAAGCAACGGCTGGAAGATAGGCTGGAAGATAACTCGATTAGCGGAATATCTTCCAGCCTTTATTGTGCTTGTACTCTGAGAGTTGCGGCGATTCTGGAAGATATGGCAGATTTTTTTGTATACTTAATTTAAATATATCACTTAGTGTCTCGTTAAAATTGTGACACTAATAGTTGATAATATAAAAATATGTAAGCATTCTCCTTAATTCTGTATAAATAATTTATTGAAAATCTATAACTTTGCACTGTAATCAAAGAAGATAAATATATACGCCGATGAAGCTATTGATAAAGAACATGGCGTAACAAAGGTTTAGAGATTGTTAGAAAGGTTAATTGTATGAGAAAAATATTGATAGGATTATTAGGATATACGTTTGTGTCGCAGCAGATGCTGGCGCAGACCGATAGCATAGCCGATACACGTGAGCTGAAAGCCGTGGTGGTGAAAGCCACGAACGGCATCAAGTCGCGATTTCGGGTTGACAACGCCGAGATAATAGGGCAGGGACAGCTGATACGTGCGGCTTGCTGCAACTTAGGCGAGTCGTTCACAGCCAATCCGTCGGTAGACGTCAGCTACAGCGACGCTGCCACCGGCGCCAAGCAGATAAAGCTGCTCGGACTGAGCGGCACCTACGTGCAGATGCTCACAGAGAACGTGCCCAACCTGCGAGGCGCAGCCCTGCCATACAGCTTAGGTTATGTGCCGGGTCCTTGGATGCAGTCGATACAGGTGAGCAAGGGAGCGTCGAGCGTAAAGAACGGATACGAAAGCACAACGGGTCAGATTAATATGGAGTTTCTGAAGCCGCAAGGCACCGACGGCGTGCGTGCGAACGTTTATCAGGACAGCGAACTGAAAACGGAGGTGAACCTCGACGGAAGCGTTCATCTCAACGAGCGCCTTTCTACCGCAACACTTCTACACTTCGAAAACCGACAGATGGACCACGACGGCAACGGCGACGGCTTTATGGATATGCCGAAGTTGCGCCAGTATAACCTGATGCACCGCTGGGCGTATGTGTCGCCACGCTGGATCAGTCAGCTGATGCTGCGCGGCTTGCACGATGAGCGCAATGGAGGGCAGAGCCGCAAGCATGCCGCAGCCGACTCGTCAGAACCTCTGTATACCACATCGGTGAAGACCAACCGTTACGAGGCACAATGGAAGAACGGCTTTACGCTGAACGCCGACCATAACACATCCGTCGCACTTATGCTGCACGGATCGTGGCACGATGCAGACAACATGTTCGGACGCACCGAGTATGATGTCACCCAGAAGAACGGATATGCGCAGCTGATGTTCGAAACCGACATCACGGAGCATCACAACCTGAGCGTCGGTGCATCGCTCAACCACGACTATTACGACGAACGCTTCAATCCGTTAGGCACACTGGCACGGGCTGAGAGCACTGTTTCTAAGGAGACGACACCGGGTGTGTATGCACAATATACATATAAGTTGGGCGAAAAGCTCACGGTTATGCCTGGCGTGCGTTGGGACCATTCGAGCCGTTACGGCGGTTTCTTCACGCCGCGTCTGCACGTAAAATACTCTCCGAACAGCATTGTTACGCTCCGCACCTCGGTGGGCAAGGGCTATCGCTCGCCACATGCTCTGGCTGAGAACGTGTCGCTCCTGGCAAGTGGCAGAGAGATATTCGTCTCGCCCGACCTAAAGCAGGAGGAAGCATGGAACACGGGCGCTTCGTTGGGCTTCAACATACCGCTCTTCGGCAGAAATCTGGAGCTGAACGCAGAGTATTATTACACCGACTTCGTCAATCAGATGATAATGAACTTCGACGGAGCGAGTGGACAGCACACGCTTCGCTTTGAGAATCTCGACGGCAAGAGCTATAGTCACACCTTTCAGGTTGACGCTACATACGCGCTGTTCAGCGGCATGACAGCCACAGCCGCCTTCCGTCTTAACGACGTGAAGTGCACCTACGACGGCAGTCTGCGACAGAAGCCCCTCACTTCGCGCTACAAAGGCTTGCTCACGCTCTCGTATAAGACGCCGCTCGAACTGTGGCAGTTCGACGTGACGGGTCAGCTGAACGGTGGCGGCGAACTGTACGACCAAAGTAGCTATCCTGCCTACTTCCAGTTGCAGGCGCAGGTGACCAGGGAGTTCCACCGCTTCAGTCTGTACGTCGGCGGAGAGAATCTCACCAACCATAAGATTGACGACCCGATACGCCATGCACATCACCCGTGGAGCGCGGCGTTCGACGCCACACAAGTATGGGGACCCGTTACGGGAGCGATGGCATACGTCGGAGTACGCTTCAAACTTGAAAAGTTATAGTAACCAATATATATAGTAACCAATATAAAATAAGGATAATATGAAAAAGAATCTTTTAATGGCATTTATGCTCATGCTTGCCGGCAACAGCTTTGCGCAGACAGCAACCGACACATTGGTAGTAACAACGCAGCCGCAGATGCACTGTCAGAACTGCGAGAAAAAGATAAAGAGCAACATCCGCTTTGTGAAAGGCACAAAGAAAATCGCAACCTCTGTGGACGACCAGAAAGTGACAATCGTGTACGACGGCAGAAAGGCCAAATACAACGACTATGTTGAGGCTTTCAAGAAAATAGGTTACGAGATAAAGAAAAAGTAAATATACGGTTGAGAGTTGATTCAGTTGAGAATTGAGAGTTGAAAGTTGAGAGTTCTTGCATAGGCAAGCGGCAAAGCCGAGCGATGATATGTAATACTGCTCAAATATGCTGCTATATTTGGCTGGCAATGGTAATCATAACTTTCAACTTTCAACTCTCAATTCTCAACTTGAATAATTCTCAACTCTCAACTAATCAGAGTTTCTCGCAGAACTCAATCTTCTCCTTGTTCGGTCCTTCGATGGTGAAGAACTTCACGCCGTTCTCCCAGAAGGGCAGACCGTTGACCTTGGTGTCGAGCATCTTCAGTCCGGCACGCTGCACGACCTTAAACAGCTCGTCGATGTTCTTCACGTCGATGTCTATGTGGTCGATGGCGCCGTACGCCATAGCCGCCTGACGGTTCTGATAGGTCTCAATCACGAGATTGTGGAGCTGAAGGAACGCCACCTCCTCTGCGCCATTCATGGTGCGAAGGACTACCTCAAAGCCCAGTGTGAGGTAGAAGTTGATGGTCTCCTCAATGTTGTTTGTCGGGATACCGATGTGCTGTACGCCCGTTGTGAAGTCTTTAATGTTCATTGTGTGTATTGTTTTAAAATTTTATTGTTTCGCTTTTCCGAGTGAGTCGTTAGATTTAAAGATGTATCAGCTGTGCGCCAATCTGAAAGTAAGCCTTCTCCGACTGCGGGTTCCACATGCCCATAGCATGCACCGGCACCGTGTACGAACCTATCTTCAGGTCGTAGCTCACCTTCAGCTGAGTATGCACAACGCCTGATGTTTCGCCGTAGAAGTTCTGCTTCTCGCCAGCCTTGTTCAGAGCGAATGCTCCGCCCACACCGGCGTCCACCTGCCATCCGTCCTTCTTGTAGACGGGATATTCGGCGTAGACGAATGTAGAGTATTTCTGCTCTGTGTTATCCGCAGACCGGTCGCGTCCGAACATAATGGTCGACCAGCTCAGCAGCAGCGGAAAGCGAGGCTGCTGGAAGCGGTAGTTGAGCGTGCAGTTGAGGAAGCGTCCCGTCTGGTGCGCCTTATAGTTGAAGTATTGGCGGTTGTTGTACGTAGCGCCCGGCGAGAAGTTGTATGTGTCCATAGCGCAGAACTCGAAGCCTGCGCCACGAAGCGTTACATAGTGGTTGAACTCCTTGTAGTTGCCTTGTGTGTTGGTGCCGCCCCATAGTCCGAGTGTGGCGTGTCCTGCACCGAACGTATAGCTCAGGTCGGTGAGGATGAGACAGCCGTCAGCCACCTCCATACCACGCCAGAGATGGTTGTTCTGTAAGTCGGCGGTGAGATGAATCTGAGCAGAAGCTGTCTGGCATAACGACGAAGCCGCAAGGCACATGGCTGAAGCCAGAATGGAAGTCTGAAAATGTTTCATTTGCAAGGTTTAGGTTTTTATTATTAATTCTTTACGCTTGCAAATTTACGATATACAGAAAAGGTTTCAAAGCAAAAATAATCCTTGTTTCTTGGGAACGTTTGCGGTAACGTTCCCATTTTGCGCAAACGTTCCCAAAGATTTCATTCTATACATGCATCTATTGCTGCCATACTTTGGCGAGCCTTTTTCTCACCGGCTCGTCGTATATCTTCAGGCAGAGCCATGCCAGCACTATGCTGCTTACTACCACCGCCAGAGCCACGTACCATGTCTCTTGCAGGGTGTACTGCTCGGTCTTGATGAGCCAACGGTAGAAGGCGTACATCAGCGGATAGTGAACAATATAGAGCGGATAAGAGATGTCGCCGAGAAAGCGGCAGATGCGTGTAGAGGCGACGTCGGTGGTCTTACCCGATGCGGCAAGCCACACTATCAAGGGGAAGATTGCGACGATGCATACGCTTTCGAACACACCATTCAGACTCAGTGTACCGCCACCAGCGCCGAGCGCAAAGCTACTGCTTATGAAAGGCACATGGAATAGCGCAAGCAGCACGAAAGCACTAATCCAGAACGCACCACGCACGTTGTTGAAAGGCTTGAAGACGCGCGAAAGCAGTGCGCCGGCGGTGAACGGGCAGAGCATGCGCAGCGATTCGCCGAGCATATTCATGCTGTCTACAGTCCAACCCACACCGATAGACCCATAGCCCGACTGATCGGTGACGGCGAACCACGTCAGTGTGCAGCACAAAGCGACCGTCAGCAGGGAGAGCAAGCGTGTGGAAAGGCGGCGTATGAGGAGCGCATACACGATGTTGCCGATATACTCGAAGAAAAGTGACCAGCATGGTCCGTTGAGCGGAAACATCTCGCCGTTGCCACGCACCTCGCGTGGCATACCTGGCAGAGCCGGCAGCATCAGACAGCCGCAGACAAAGGCGAGCATCGTGAGCCAGAGTGTGGCGTGCGAGCCGTCCCAACGCTCCATGCCAGTAAGTAGAAATGATACGGCGCCGATGAGTGCGCCCATGCACGCCATCGGTTGCAGGCGTATCAAACGGCGACGAAAGAATCCGCCCGTGGTTAGTGTCTTGCCCCAACGGCTGTCGTAGGCGTAGCCCACTACGAAACCTGAGAGGATGAAGAAGAAGTCTACAGCCAGATAACCGTGATTGATGAAGTCTATGACGGGCTTGTTGCCGGCGAACTGGAAGCCTTCGAACACGTGATACCATACGACGAGCAGAGCGGCTACACCGCGCAGACCGTCGAGTAGGGCGTAGTGAGGTTTGGAGTTGTGTACTTGCATTATTTTTATTTTGTTACTTTTATGAGTCGCTAAATTACTAATAATTTTGCAATTTGGCAAATGTATCTCGTAATGCAATGCAGTACATTAAGAGTGATGTTTATGCTTCCAACAGAATATTTAATGCTTACCTATATAATTCATATAGGCGAAAAAGAAGCGTCTAATTTTGTCATCTCGACAAATATTAGTACACTTTATAGTGCTTAAAATAAAGTGCTCCATCCGCGACAAGCAGATCACCATGTTTAGACTGTACAAGGCGCTGTGTGGCGGATGGTAGCGATGCTTTAATCTGTCTTATTTTGCGGGCTTCTGCTCAAGGTCTACAATCACCTTCATTGAAGTCTCGCGGTGCGAGTCGATATACTTGTATGCGTCGTCGTACTCCTCAAACGCGAAGCGGTTGCTTACGAGCGGCTTGAGGTTTACGATGCCGCGCGATACATAGTCGATGGCTGTCTGATAGTCCTCGTGGCGGTACATCATCGAGCCGATGAGTCTGAGCTCGTGCTCGCCGAGGTGGAACATGCTGAGTGCGGGGTCTTTGGCGAACACAGCCACTACCACGATGTCGCTGCCTTTCTCTATGGTCTCCATGAGCGAGCGTATCGACACCTCAACGCCAGCCACCTCGAAGCCCACCTGATAGCCCTCGTCGCCGAAGAGTTCCTTTGCAGCCTCCTTCAGCGGGCGCTTTGTGATGTTCAGCGTGTCGGCGATGCCGCATTCGCGAGCCTTTTCAAGGCGCAGGTCGCTGACATCGGTGATAAGCACGCGCTTTGCTCCGCGCGCCTTGCAGAACTGGGCTACGAGGTTGCCGATGGTTCCGGCTCCGCTCACCACTACGTTCTTGCCCTTCACGTCGGTGCGGTTGCTTGCATGTGCGCCTACAGCCGCCGGCTCAATCATTGCGCCGAAGTCGAGGCTCATGCCTTCTGGCAGTTTCACTACGCGGTCGTCGTCGATGACGAAGAAGTCCTGTGCGCAGCCGTCAGCCTGGAAAGCCTGCACGCGCAGATGTTCGCATACGTTATACTGTCCGCGCTTGCAAGGGTTGCACTCGCCGCAAACCAGCTGCGGACGAGCTGTGATGTTGTCGCCAGGCTTGCATACCGTTACAGCGCTGCCGCATGCCACAACAACAGCAGAATATTCATGACCCTGAACTACGGGGTAGAACGTAGCGGGATGGAGTCCGTGGTAAGAGTGAATCTCGCTGCCGCAGATGCCGATTCGCTTGATGTTGACGAGTATCTGGTGCTCCTTGAGGTCTTCTGCCTTAGGTGCTGCTACCTCATTGAATTCGATGTGCTTGGGTGCTACTAATACTGCTTGTCTCATAGTTGTAATATTTTAATGGATTCTTTATAATTCTTGTTTATTTAAGTTTCTCCTTTTTACTCTTTTACCTTTTTACTCTTTTACTCTTTTACTTTTAAATGCTTTTCACCTTGTTCTTTATTGCCTTCAGTTCGTCCACAATCTTGTTATATACGTTGCGGTGGAGCTTGTAGAAGCAGAGGCAGAAGGCTGTGACCACCCAGAGTGCGCCAGGTATGGTAGAGAAGGTGTGGCGCATTATGGCTATCACGTCGGCGTTCTGTTCTGCGCCTGCCACATATCCTGCAGAGTCGAGCGCCAGGGCGAACATCGCTGTGCCGAGCGCCATGCCCATCTTGTTGGCGAGCGACACGAAGGCATACTGGAAACCGTCGTTGCGTACGCCGGTCTTCCATTCGCCGTACTCTACACAGTCGGGGATGATGGCGTAGATGGCTGTGTTGAAGCCCGAGAAGAAGAACCATGCTATAGCCGAGCATACGTAGAACTCGACGGGTGAGGTGTTGGGGCTGAAGAAGTAGAGCAGCGCCATGAACACGCCGCAGAGCAGTGCGAAGACAGCTGCCGCGTAGCCCTTGTTGCCGGTCTTGCGGAACATCCACGGGAAGCAGGCTGCACCAACGATCGACGGCAGAACGATAGCCATTGAGTAGTAGCTGAAGAGCGTAGCCGAGCCTTCTACGTATGTGAAGTAGTAGAGAATGTCGGCGTTGCGTCCGTAGAGAATGAATCCGAAGAGGAACTGTCCGAGGATGGCGAGCTGGTAAGGGCGGTTCTTCAGCACCGACTTCAGCTGCACCGATAAGGGAAGTTTCTGTCCTACCGGCACCTCAACCACTTCTTTTGTCTTGCTGAAGCAGAACAGGTGGCAGGCTGCGAAGATAATACCATATATTATAACCACGGCGAGATAGCCTGACTGTGCGTTGCCCTTTCCGAAGAACGTCACGAGCGGAACGGTGATGATATTAAGCACGCCGATGGCTATCATTGCACTTACGGAGCGGCTTGTGTTCAGCTTGGCGCGTTCGTCGATGTCCTGGGTCATTGCGCCGCAGAGAGTGCCGTAGGGAAGGTTTACGCAGGTATATCCGAGCACGAGTATGCAGTAGGTGACAGCCATGTACACAATCTTCGCTGTCTGGCTCCAGTCGGGATGCGCCCAGAACGTGAGTATGAGAACGAGAGCCGTCACGGGAGCGCCGAAGAGAAGCCACGGACGAAAGCGTCCCCAGCGCGAGTGGGTCTTGTCGGTAAGTGTTCCGATGATAGGGTCGTTCACGGCATCCCAGATGCGCGATACGAGCATCAGTGTGGCTACGGCACTCATGCCGATGCCGAACACGTCGGTGTAGAAAATCATGAGGAAGTTGCTTACGAACATCCAACTGAAGTTGCATCCTACATCGCCCATACCATAGGCAAACTTGCTGATGAAAGGCACGTGGCCCTTGCTTGAAGTAGTTTTCATATTTCTTTTAGGTTTTTTGTTATTTTCTGACGCAAAGTTAAGCGTTTCCTGCAAAATAAAAAAGAGAGAAATATAAGATAAATTACGCAACCGTTCCCGCAACCGTTCCCGATTTGCGCAATCGTTCCCAATCGGCAGCCTGGCTGCTGAACGTAGCGCAAATCGCTATAGATTATGGCTCGCATCCTTTTGCAAAAGAAAACTTTTTACTAATTTTGCATTGATATATACAAAAAGTAAAAGAGTAAAAAGGTAATAGAGTAAAAACGTAAAGAGTAAAAAATAGGTAACTAAAAACATTCTGCTAATGTCAAAATACATTACTATAAAGGATATAGCCAACGAACTCGGCATATCCAAGTCTACCGTGTCGCGCGCCCTTTCGGGCGACGCCTCGAACGTGAAGGCGGAAACCATGAAGCTCATCACCGAGACTGCCCGACGCATGGGCTACCAGCGCAACGAACTGGCGGTGAGCTTGCGCAAGCAAAGCTCGCACAACATAGCCATCATCATCCCCGAGATAGTCACAACGTTCTACATGACCTTCATCGACCATGCGCAGACCATACTGCGCAAGCATGGCTACAACGTGCTCATCGCTACGTCGAACGAGAACGCCGAACAGGAGCGCTTGAATATAGAGATGATGGAGAAGTGCATGGTTGACGGCATACTTATCAGCGTCTGCGACAAGGAGAAGAATATCGATGTATATCGCCGTGTCATAGGGCGCGGCATACCGATGGTGTTCTTCGACCGCACGCTGGAGTGGGGCGACGCTTCGCAGGTGCGCCTCGACGACTATATCATGTCGTTCTTCATGGTGGAGCAGCTCATACGCAGCGGTTGCAAGCGCATCGTGCACATAGCCGGACCGGCGCACATACGCAATGGCTACGAACGCTTGCGCGGTTACCGCGATGCTCTCGAGAAGTTTCATATAGCCTACGACAAGGCGCTCGTGCTGCCTCCAGCGTTGAGCGCCGACGAGGGAAGCGACGTTATGTCTGCCTTTCTTGACAGAAACATTCCATTCGACGCCGTGTTCGGATTCACAGAGACTGCGCTTATCGGTGCAAAGAACATTATGCAGAAGCGCGGATTGCGCATACCGGCAGACGCCCGCATCTGCTGCATGTCGGGCACAGCGCTCTGTACGCTCGTTTTTCCCACGATAACTGCTGTGGAGCAACCCATCGAACAAATGGCTGCTGAGGCTTGCCGGCTGCTTATGGCTCATGTCGCCGACTGCGCGAAGTGTGCAGAGGACATCGTGCTGCGCGGCGAAATCATAGACCGAGAGTCGACGGCGGTGTAGGTTTTCAACGGAACGATGCTAAAAATCTGTGAAAATGTGTTTGTGTTCGTGCATACACGTTGATTTAGGTCAATAATAAAGCATAAAATCGAATGTTTTGTTTATATTGTTTGCGCAAACAGCAGATTGTTTATACCTTTGCATCGTCAAAAGATTAATAGATTGTTTAGGTTAGTAGTAATAGATTTAGGTTTTTAGTTATTAGGTTTAAGGTAACGATTGTTTAACAAGGTAGCCATGAAGGCTCGTGAGAATCTTCATTGATTACGAATTTTTTTTCAAGTTAAACATAGTGACTGTGGCGCTGCTCGTTGAGAGTTGCGCCACAGTTTTTTATGCCTATACGTTATGTTGCATAAGCTGCGCGTAATTGCGTTCGGTGGTTTAGAAATTGATGCCGAAGTGGGCGCAAAGGGCGCGCAGAGCGAAGAACAGAATAGGCATGAAGAGTGCGGGCAGCAGATTTATGGTCTTGCAGTCCTTGATATGCAGAATGCCCAAGCCGGAAGCGGTGATGAGAATGCCGCCGACGAGCGACACTTCGGTGATGAGTTCGTGCGAGATGAGCGACTGCGAGAGCAGCGCTATGCCGTAGATTGACGACATCCAGACGAACACGGCGATGCTCGTGAACGCTATATCGAAGCCGTACGACGAGGCGAGCACCAGAACGGTGACGAAGTTGAGCGTGGCTGCAGTCATGAGATAGGTGTTGTCGTCGTAGAGCGCGCTCATTACGGGTCCCATCATGGCGAGTGTGCCTACGCAGCAGAGCAGAATGGCGGTGGTGATGCCTTCGGCGAGGTTGGTGGCAGAGATGCTGCGCGTGGCGTGGTCCATGCGCTGGTCCATCTTCAGTAGGGTGCCTACGAGTCCGCCGATAGACAGACAGAAGATGAAAAGCACGGGATACTCTGTCTTCTGCATGCTCTCCATCGAGACGTTCATGCCTAAGGTGATGGCGCAGAGACCCATTGCGGTGTTTAGCACATTGACGTATTTCTCGCTGATGCCTCGCTGGAACAAGGCTCCGATGGCGCTGCCGATGATGATGGCTACGGCGTTGATGATGATTGCGTACATATTTAGGTAGTTGGATGGATTTTTGTTAAACAATTATACAATTATACAATTATACAATTGCAAATTTAAAGCGAATGCTTCAAACCACCAAATTTTAGAACGTAAAAGTTGGCGGTTTTTACCTTCCTGACATAAAAAAGCCCTATAAAGGCGGTGTGCTTGTGTTGCACAGCAACCTTTATAGGGTTCTGTTCCGTAGCACCGTGTGGCGCATCTTTTCGGTTCAAGCAAGCGGTGGGGCGCATAGAGCCTCGCCGCCGGCTGATGTATTAGTCCTGGATGTCCCAGCCCACAGCAGATGCGCCGAGCACAGCAGCCGATGAGCCTTCGAGAGCACTTACGAGGAACTTAGCCTTGCCCTTGTAGATGTTGAGTACGTTCTCGTCGTATGCCTTCTTAATCGGGTCCATGAGCAGAGCGCCTGCCTTTGTCAGACCGCCGAAGAAGATGAATGCCTCGGGTGAAGAGAATGCAGCGAAGTTAGCGCACGACTCGCCGAGCAGACGACCAGTGAACTCGTAGATCTCGTGAGCAATCTTGTCGCCCTTGGCTGCAGCCATAGACACGTCGTAAGAAGTGATCTTTTCAGGGTCGAGCTCGCGGAGCAATGAAGGCTCGTCGCTGTTAGCGAGGAACTCGCGTGCTGAGCGTGCTACGCCGGTAGCCGAGCAGTAGGTCTCGAGGCAGCCCTTGCGTCCGCATCCGCAGACGCGTCCGTTCTCCTTCACGATAACGTGACCGAGCTCGCCAGCGAAACCGTCGCAGCCGTAAACGAGCTGTCCGTTCACTACGATGCCAGAGCCAACGCCTGTGCCGAGAGTGATGACGATGAAGTTCTTCATGCCGCGGGCTACGCCGTAAGTCATCTCGCCGATGGCTGCAGCGTTAGCGTCGTTGGTGAGCGCTACGGGGATACCGAGTTTGTCGCTGAAGAGCTTAGCCAAAGGCACTATGCCGTCGCGTCCCCACTCGAGGTTCGGAGCGAACTCGATGGTGCCGTTGTAGTAGTTGCCGTTAGGAGCGCCGATACCCATAGCCTTGATCTTGCTGATGCCGCCTACCTGGTCGATGATGATCTGCAGAGCGTCTACAGCTGCGTCTACGTAAGCCTGAACGTTGTTGCCATATCCCTGGGTCTTGATAGCTGTGGTAGCCTTAATTTCACCACGGCTGTCAACGATACCAAACACAGAGTTTGTGCCTCCGAGGTCCAAACCGATTACATACGGTTTCAATAAATCTTCTGTCATTTCTTTGCTTTATTTAGTAAATTAATAGTAATGATGGTAAGACAAGTTCCACTTGTCTATGGGCAAAGGTATTAAAAATGTCTTAATCGGACAAAGTTTTAACACTAAAATTTGCCTATATCGCATAAAATTCGCAATTTTGCAGTTGTTATGCAGTTTCCAATTCAATTAAATATTTTAGACTTTGTATTCCATGGAATACTGATTGGCATCATGGCATCGGCTCCGATGGGGCCGGTGGGGGTGCTTTGCATACAACGGACTCTGAATAAAGGTCGCTGGTATGGTTTTGTCACGGGTATCGGTGCGTGTGTCAGCGACTTTATATATGCGCTGTTCACAGGTGTCGGTATGAGTTTCGTTATGGACTTTGTGAGCAACGAGCGCACGCGCTTTCTGCTTCAGATAAGCGGCAGTATCGTGCTGTTGTTCTTCGGCATCTACTGCTATCGTTCGAACCCAACGAAGAATATCCACAAGAGCGCCAAGCCGCAGAAAGGCACGCTGATGCACAACGGCATCACGGCGTTCCTCGTCACGCTCTCCAATCCGCTCATCATCTTCCTCTTCATCTTCCTCTTCGCTCAGTTTGCCTTTGTGGTACCGAAACGTCCGCTGGAGATGTCGATAGGCTATGCGAGCATTGTGCTTGGCGCCATGCTGTGGTGGTTCGGTCTGTCGTGGCTCGTAGACAAGGTGCGCGGCAAGTTCGACCAAAGTGGCATCCTCATCATCAATCGTGTGGTGGGCTGCATAGTGGTCATCTTCTCGTTGATAATGCTCCTTGGTACGGTGTTCAACCTCTACACGCTGCCGTATTAAAGGTAAAAAGGTAAAAAGTAAAAAAGTAAAAAGGAGCCCCTCCCAACCCTCCCCGTCGGGGAGGGCTTAGTAAGGCTTAAAGAGGCTTAGTAAGGTTAAGGAGGCTTAGAAAGGCCTAAAGAGGCTTAGTAAGGCCTATTTAAAAAGATAATTATGTTTATTTCTCAGGAATTAAGAAAGAAGAGCACGGCGGAGTTCGTGCTCTATATGTGGCAGGTGGAGGACATCATCCGCGCCTATGGCTGCCAGCTCTCGCGCATCAAGAACGAGTATATATCGCGTTTCGCCGACTATAGCGACGAGCAGCGCGAGGAGATGGTCGACTGGTACGGCGACCTCATCACTATGATGAACTCGGAAGGCAAGCGCGACGGCGGACATCTTGCCATCAACCAGATTGTTGTGAAGGACATGAACGACCTGCACAACCAGTTGCTGCAGAGTTCTCGCTTCCCGTTCTACAACGCCGAGTATTATCGTGTGCTGCCATTTATTGTCGAGCTGCGCAACAAGGGCGACAAGGACGTGAACGAGGTGGAGACTTGCCTCAACGCGCTTTACGGCACAATGATGCTGCGCCTGCAGCATAAGACGATTAGTCCAGATACCGAACACGCCATAAAGGAGATTTCTACCTTTCTCGGCATGCTCAGCGACTATCACATCAAGGACAAGACCGAAGGCCTCAAGTTTGACGACGACGAGATGTAGAGGCAGAGGTAAAGGTAAAAAGGTAAAAAAGTAAAAGAGTAAAAAGTCTGTTCCTCGGCTTAAAGAGGCCTAAGAAGGCTTAGTTCGGCTTAAACGCCATTAAAGAAAAGTATGAATCAAGAAATAGAACGCAGGCGAACTTTCGCCATCATATCACACCCTGACGCCGGTAAGACTACGCTCACCGAGAAGTTCCTTCTCTTCGGTGGACAGATTCAGGTGGCAGGTGCAGTAAAGAACAACAAGATACGCAAGAGCGCTACGTCCGACTGGATGGAGATTGAGAAACAGCGCGGTATCTCGGTGTCAACATCAGTTATGGAGTTCGACTACGAAGGCTACAAGGTGAACATTCTCGACACACCGGGTCACCAGGACTTCTGCGAGGACACCTACCGCACGCTTACAGCCGTCGACTCAGCCATCATCGTTGTCGACGGAGCAAAAGGTGTGGAGACACAGACACGTAAGCTCATGGAGGTGTGCCGTATGCGCAACACTCCGGTTATCATCTTCATCAACAAGATGGACCGCGAGGGCCGAGACCCGTTCGACTTGCTCGACGAGTTGGAGGAGGAGTTGCAGATCAGCGTGCGCCCGCTCTCTTGGCCTATCAATATCGGTGCCAAGTTTAAGGGCGTGTATAACATCTTCGAGCATAAACTCGACCTCTTCAAGCCCGACAAGCAGCGCGTGACGGAGAAAGTAGAGGTAGACGTCAACTCGTCAGAGCTTGATGCACAGATCGGCGAGCAGGATGCGCAGCAGTTGCGCGACGACCTCGAACTCGTCGACGGCGTATACCCGGAGTTCGACGTAGAGACATACCGCTCGGCTGAGGTGGCACCGGTCTTCTTCGGTTCGGCTCTCAACAACTTCGGTGTGCAGGAGCTGCTCAACTGCTTCATCAAGATAGCTCCGTCGCCACGCCCCACAAAGGCCGAGGAGCGCATGGTAGACCCCGAAGAGCCGAAGTTCACGGGCTTCATCTTCAAGATTACAGCCAACATCGACCCCAACCACCGCTCATGTATCGCCTTCTGCAAGGTGTGCAGCGGCAAGTTCGAGCGCAACAAGCCCTATCTGCATGTACGTCAGGGCAAGACTCTGCGCTTCTCTTCGCCAACACAGTTTATGGCTCAGCGCAAGAGTACCATCGACGAGGCTTGGCCGGGCGACATCGTAGGTCTGCCCGATAACGGCATCTTCAAGATTGGCGACACGCTCACCGACGGCGAGAAGCTCCACTTCCGCGGACTGCCATCGTTCTCACCTGAGATGTTCAAGTACATCGAGAATGACGACCCGATGAAGGCAAAGCAGCTTGAGAAGGGCATCAACCAGCTTATGGACGAAGGTGTGGCGCAGTTGTTCGTCAACCAGTTCAACGGTCGCAAGATTATCGGCACCGTGGGTCAGCTTCAGTTTGAGGTCATCCAGTATCGTCTTGAGAACGAGTACAACGCAAAGTGTCGTTGGGAGCCGGTACACCTGCACAAGGCTTGCTGGATAGAGAGCGACGACGCCGCAGAACTCGACCAGTTCAAGAAGCGCAAGTATCAGTATATGGCAAAGGACCGCGACGGTCGCGATGTGTTCCTCGCCGACTCTGGCTACGTGCTCTCGATGGCGCAGCAAGACTTCAAGCACATCAAGTTCCACTTCACAAGCGAGTTCTAAGTCTATAGGATTCTGACCGTAGGATCCTATAGCAAATAGGATTCTGATAGTAGGGTCCTAAACAAATAGAGTTCTTACATATTATGGAAACAAAAGACAGAGAGCACCGCATCTACTTTGTCACGCTCATGGGCAGCGTGGTCAACATTGTGCTGTTGGTGTTCAAGTTCATAGCAGGCATCTTAGGCGGCTCGGCTGCGATGATAGCCGATGCCGTGCACTCCTTGTCCGACTTCATGACAGACATCGTAGTGCTGTTGTTCGTGAAGATTAGTTCCAAGCCCGAGGACAAGGACCACGACTATGGTCATGGCAAGTACGAAACGCTTGCCACGTCCATGATTGGTGTAGCATTGCTCTGTGTCGGACTTTACATATTGTACAGCGGAGCCTACCGCACGTGGGCTGCTTTCAAGGGCTCTCCTATAGAGCAACCAGGCATCGTGGCGCTGTGGGCAGCACTCTTCAGCATTGTTATGAAGGAGTGGACCTACCGCTTCACGGCGAAAGTAGGCAAGGAGGTGGAGTCGCAGGCTGTAGTTGCCAACGCTTGGCACCATCGCAGCGACGCTCTCTCATCAATAGGCACGGCTGTAGGCATCGGTGGAGCCATATTCCTCGGAAAGGAATGGGCTGTGCTCGACCCGATAGCCGCCGTTGTGGTGAGCATCTTCATTATCCGTACGGCAGCAATGCTCGTGAGCGGAGCGCTCGACGAACTGCTCGAGAAGAGTCTGCCCGACGAAGAGGAGCGCAAGATAGAAGATATTGTGCACAGCGAGCCTGAGGTTAGCGACATGCACCATCTCTGTACGCGCCGTATAGGCAACCGCATCGCGATAGCGATGCACCTGCGTATGCCTGGCGAGATATCGCTCAACGAGTCGCACGCACATGCTACGAACATTGAGCGCAAGCTGCGCAACCATTTCGGCGAGCGCACGCACATAAACATTCACGTTGAACCTCTAAAGTAATCAAGTAGGAGAAGGTTGTGTCTTTGAAACTTTGACACACCCTTCTCCTATATATATATTAAAAAACCTAAGCTATATGGACAAATCAACAGACAAACTCCCACTTACTCCCGAACTTGAGGCACGTGTGCAGCGTGCGGTAGACAACTTCATGCAGGGCTACGGCTGCTGTCAGTCGGTTGTGGCTGCCTTCGCCGACTTGTACAACCTCGACGACAGCATGGCAAAGCGCATTGCAGCGGGCTTCGGCGGTGGAGTAGGGCGTATGCGCATGATGTGCGGTGCCGTTTCGGGCATCGTTATCCTCACCGGTTTGCATTGTGGACAGACTGACGGCGCAGACCGCGAGGGCAAGTCGATGTGTTATAAGGTGGTGCAGGAACTGCTCAACAAGTCGAAAGCGCAGAACGGATCGCTTATCTGCGCCGAACTGCTCGGACTGAAAGGCTACGAGAAGGCGCACTCAAGCTATGTAGCTTCGCCTCGCACAGCCGAATACTACAAGACACGCCCGTGTGCAGCGAAGGTGGAGAGCGCAGCGCGCATCTTCGCAGAATACCTTATGAATTATTAATTTTTAATTATTAATTATTAATTGTTCTGTGTTGAGTTATCTTTAGGCTTAGAAGGTTAAAGAGGCTTAGAAGGCTTAAAGAGGCTTAGTTAGGCTTAATGCGCTCTTTGAGGAGGCTTAGCTCCTCAATAATAACAATCTACTTAAATTTTAAAAACAACCTACTTAAATAAAAACAATGAATAGCAAATCAATTATTTCTCTTGCAGCCCTCTCCTGCGTAACGGCAGCTTATGCTCAGCAGCAGAAGACTCAGCAGCATCCAAATATTGTTTACATCATGTGCGACGATCATGCCTACCAGTGCATCAGCGCATACGGTAGCGCACTCTCCAAACTCGCACCAACTCCGAATATCGACCGACTCGCCGAGCGTGGCATGCGCTTCGACCGCGCCTTCGTTGAGAACTCGCTCTCTACGCCGTCGCGCGCCTGCCTTATGACCGGTCAGTACAGCCATCAGAACGGACAGCGCCAGCTGGGCGAGGGCATCGACACCACGCGCACGTTCTTCACCGAACTGCTGCAGGAGGCTGGCTATCAGACAGCCGTTGTGGGCAAGTGGCACATGGGTTGCGACCCTAAGGGCTTCGACTACTATCATGTGTATAACGACCAGGGACAGTATTGGAACCCGCAGTATCGTGGCACCGACACCAACAACGAGTTCGTCGTGGAGGAGGGCTACTCTACAGACCTCACCACCGACCATGCTCTCGACTTCATCGAGCACCGCGACCCGTCGAAACCGTTCTGCCTGCTCCTTCACCATAAGGCGCCGCACCGCAACTGGCAGGCAAATCTGAAATATCTCGGCATGTACGACGACGTTGAGTTCCCGATGCCAGAGAACTTCTACGACGACTATGCTACGCGCGGCTCTGCCGCTCGCACGCAGAAGATGTCGGTTACGCGCGACATGCGTTGGGAGCAGGACTTCAAAGTGCCGGAAATGCTCGACCTCAACAACCCCGACAGTCAGGATTCGTACAACGCTCTTATGGGCGAGATAAACCGCATGACTCCCGAACAGCGCTCGGCTTGGGGACGCTACTACTTCCCGCGCAACCGTCGTCTGCTCGAGGCACAGCTCAAGGGTAAGGACCTCGACAACTGGAAGTATCAGGTTTACATCCGCGACTATATGTCCGTGATAGCAAGCGTTGACGAGAGCGTGGGCCGTGTGCTCGACTATCTCGACAAGAACGGACTCACCGACAACACAATGATTGTATACACCTCCGACCAGGGCTTCTACATGGGCGAGCACGGCTGGTTCGACAAGCGCTTCATGTACGAGGAGTCGCTGCGCACACCGCTCATCGTGAGCTATCCGGGTCACACAAAGCCCGGCTCTGTATGCAACCGCCTTGTGCAGAACATCGACTATGCTCCGACGTTCCTCGCTCTCGCCGGCGTTTCGCAGCCGAAGGACATGCCGGGACGTTCGCTCGTTCCGGTACTCGACAACGGCGACAACGTGAAGAACTGGCGCCAGAGCATCTACTACCACTACTACGACTATCCGACATACCACATGGTGCGCAAGCACGACGGTGTACGCACCGACCGTTATAAGCTCATCCATTTCTACGGCAAGGGCGGACTCGACGCTGTGCCTGAGAACAAGTATCAGAACGTGCCGGGCACACGCGAGTATGCTACGCTTAAGGGATTGGAGTCAATCGGCTACTTCGAACCGAAGGATGAGGCTGTAGACTACTGCGAGCTCTACGACTTGCAGGCTGACCCGCACGAGCAGAACAACATCTTCGGCAAACCGGGTACGGAAAAGATTACGAAGCAGTTGCAGCGCGAGCTGAACAAGTACAGAAAGACTCTCGCCGTTGACGAGTATTAGAAAGGTTTCAAGTTGTCAACTGCGCAACAAATGCATAATTACTGCACAACAAATGCATAATTACCGCGTAGCAAAAATCTTGTTACCGCACTTCGGTAACATCGTTACCGCGTAAAGGTAATTTCCTTACCAGTTCGCGGTAACAACCGATGTACGCAGTTTAATTTGCTTTTGTACGCAGTTTAACTTGGTTTTGTCTTACCCTATATATAAAAAAGGTAAAGAAGTAAAAGATTAAATACCGCAGCTTATGCTTTTTAATCTTTTACTTCTTTACCTTCTTATTTATGAAAGTCCGTTTTACTTTTAAAACTCCTTTTTACTTTTTACTTTTTTACTTTTTTACTCTTAAATCTTCACTCCCAATCTTACCAATCCAACGCACTTGTTCTTGCCGTCGGTGTTGGCAAAATGCAGCGCCGGTTGCAGCGAGAATATCTTGTTGAACTGAATGTTGCAGGTGAGCTCAGTCGCCCATTCGTCCTTTTCGTCGATACGCGTGTAGGAAGAGAACACGCCGAACTCAGCCTTCTTGTACGCATACCTGCCGCAGACGAGATAGAAGTCGTGGCAAGTGATGTTGTTGCCGAAGGCGTGCGAATATCCGGCAAGCACGGAGAAACGTTCTGTAATATCCTGCTCGGCATAAGCCCAGACAACGGGGCGCATACGCTTCGGAACCGTAGCGTGTAAGTCGCTGTAGAGCACGCTGCCGCCTACGTATGCACGCGTCGCGTTCTTGTCGTATTCGCCCTGCGCCATGAGGAACACGCCGTCGCTTTCGGGGCAGATGCGGAACACATTGTTTCTCTTGCTGAAGTCTTTGTATCCGACGCCGTTGTAGAGCGACGTCTCCAGGCTGAAAGCATCCTTCGTATAGCCATAGTGAATGCCGAGCGCAGATACGGGATATGCGGCGATGTCGTAGTTGGCGGTGATGGTGGGGAAGGCTCCGCACGAACTGTGCGTGAACAAGCCAAGCATGTCGCTGCAGAAGTAGTTATCGTCTATGCGGTGGATGCCAGCAAACAGATGGTGGCGCTCGTTAATCTGCCATGCCAAACCTGCCGTTGTGAGCGCAAAAGGTATGTTCGGAGCATCGATGCTCGAGAAGTTCTGCAGGCAGTTGGTGAGTATCGCCTCGTCGGTTGTCAGCACACTTATCGACCCCAACTCAACGGATAGCTTGCTCGTGAGCGGCAATTGCGCGCCCAACTCAAGCAGATTCACCGACTTCAGCTTCTTGAAGTTGGTCTGCACCTCGCCCGTATACTCCAAACCGAACGTAGGACGTGGTTTTTGCACGTCTGTTTCCTGTGCCATCGTGCAGTTGTTGCTGCCGATGAGCGCTACAAAAGTGAGTATTCCTATCTTGAAAATCTTTGTTGTCTTCATTTTCATTGCAAAGTTAGGCTTTTTCTGAGACATGCCCAATACTTATTTTTTATGTTTTGCGTGTCTGTCGTGCCGTTCCGATACTTAAAAATAGTTATGGAAAAGGCTTTTTTCGAGGGCTTTGTCTAAGAGAATATTGCTTCTGCTGTTTTTATAATGTATATTTTCTGTCCGGTCATCAAAAATGGGTAGTGCTTTTCGTCCGTTTCGTTTACCATATTAAGTATTGTCTACTTTTTTTCTTAAAACTACCTTTGCACTCGTAAAATTATGACAAAGATGAAGAAATCTACAATCATTTCTATGGCGTGTGCAGCGGTGGCAGTATGCAGTCCGCTTGCGTCAAATGCGCAGACAGTGGCTGCAGACAGTGTGATGCAGCACGCCCGAGGTTCACGACTCAGCGTCGGCGGATACGGCGAAGTGGCTTACAGCCGCAACTTCTACAGCGACAGTGGCAACAGATACAGTTCGGCTAAAGGATTCAGAAGTCGTTCGGACGTTTCGCCAACATACGTGCCGGCCATATCGTCGTGCCCGTAGGTCTGACCAACGCCTACCATGAGCCGCTCAATTTCTTCACCGTCTATCGTCCCGAGGGCGAGAACACTATTCTGCCTTGCACATGGCATCAGACTGGCGTTTCGTTCTGGGGCCATGCCGGCGACTTCCGTTACGAGTTGCAGATGGTGGCAGGTCTCGACGCATGGCAGTTCTCGCGCGACAACTGGATTAAGCCCGGCACTACGAAGCCATTCGAGTTTGAGGTGGCTAACAAGTACGGCTTTGCTGCGCGCGTGGACAACTATACCGTGCCTGGCTTGCGATTGGGCGTGAGCGGCTACTTCGGTCAGTCGATGCACAACGCCGTTCCGCACGACATGGAGAAGGGCAACAACAAGCGCATCAAGGGCAACGTATATCTCGGCGCGTTCGACTTCACATACAACGCACACAACTGGGTGGCACGCGGCAGCGCCGACTACGGCTACGTGAGCAACGCTAAGGAGATTAGCGCCATGCGCAAGCCTAACACACAGTACGTGAAGCCATACCAGTCTAATCAGGTGTTCGGTTCGCACGCCATTGCCACAAGCGTGGAAGTAGGCTACGATGTATTCTCACAGATTGAGAAGTTGCGCGCTGCCCGTCAGAAGATGTACGTCTTCGGGCACTTCGAATACTACAACTCGTGCCTCGGCGGATCGAAGGAGTATACAAGCAAGAAGATCTTCTCCGGCGGCGTCAACTACTATCCGTTGCCGCAAATCTGCGTGAAGGCAGAATATAGCTATCGCAAGTTCAAGCAGCAGTATAACGACGAGCCGGCTCTGAACATAGGCGTGGCTTATCAAGGACAATTCCTTTAAAAGTAAAAAGACAAAGTTCCTATAGTAATAATAAAAAAACATCAAAGACACAATGAAAAAGTTTAAGCAGTTAGTAATGGCGTTCCTCGTCGGAGTCGTTTCGTTCGGCTTCACAGCATGTAGCGACGAGAACAACGAGGAGAAGTTCGAACTTCCTGAGGTTGGTCAGGCTACAGTAAACGTAAGCTCTTCAGACAAGGAGATGCAGAAGGTAGTAAAGGTTTACGTAAACCAGGTTGTTTATCCCACATATCAGGCACTTGCCGCAAACGCACTCACACTCTACACCACAACAGCCGCTCTCTACACCGCAGCAGAGTCAGGCACCATGACACAGGCTCAGATTGACGCAGCCTGCGAAGCCTTCAAGGACACACGTCGCGAGTGGGAGCGCAGCGAGGCTTTCCTCTATAGTTCGGCTTCCGACAACGAGCTCGATCCGCACATCGACTCATGGCCTCTCGACCACGAAGAACTTGTGAACGCCCTCAAGAACCCTACACTTGTAGTGGGCTTCAAGGGCAGCGACCCCGCTAAGTTCGTGTCAGAGAACAACAGCAAGTTCCAGTCTGTACTCGGTTTCCACGGCATGGAGTTCGTTCTGTTCCGCGAAGGCAAGAACCGCACCGTAGACGCACTCAAGGCTAACGAGACAGAAGAAGGCATGACATCAGTAAAGGGCATCGACGAGCTCGCATTCCTTCAGGCTGTAGCAGCCGACGTGCGCAACATCACCGCACTTCTCGAATTCACATGGATGGGTAGTGCAGCAAGCAACGAGACAAAGAGCGTGCTCAGCAACGCAAGCTACGTGTTCTCATCGCTCCGCTACAACGGACTGGCAGCCAACGGCACAATGTGCTATGGTCAGTTCCTGCTTTCGCCGTCTGTAACAACGGGTTACAACTCATGGCAGAGCACTCGCTCCTGAACCTGCTCAAGACCATGAACTACTCTGGTCTGAACGACCTCACAGCGGCTCTGAACAATGCCATCCAGGCACTTGAGACAGCTAAGAACAGCGGCAAGTCGTTTGTTGAGGCTCCTGGAGCTCAGCACGTAAAGGACTGCATCGACGCTGTTTCTGCTCTCGACGAAGAGCTGAACAAGGCTGGCGACTGGGTGAACAAGCAGGATGCGCTTTAAGCGCCCTGCCTTGTTCGGCAGTTTAGAAATACAAAACCAAGGCTTTTTAAAATTATACAGTAATGAAACGAATCTATCTCATGGGCTCATTAGCAATGGCCCTCTCTCTATCGCTGTTCTCGTGTACTGACGAGAACAGCGATCCGTCGGGTGATGACTTCAAGCCAATGGAGTCTGACGGCAAGTATGTAGGCGAGGCTGTCGGCAACTTCTCTAAAGAGGAGTGGTATCCTGGCGGCGAACTCGGAACAACCGACAATGTGGCTTCAGGATGCTACGAAGACGAATCACCTGCCGTAACCGCACAGGGACTTCTCGACGACTTCAACGCCGGCGAGAAATTTTTCGAGCGTCAGTTCACGTCAGCCAACTCGGGCTTCAAAGGACTCGGTCCGGCTTCCGTGCGCCGTTCGTGTCTCGACTGCCACCCCAACTACGGACATGGCCGCCGCATGGACTCGTACACTACGTCCTACGGCAATGGCAACGGCTATCTGCTCGCTGTGTATCACCCCGTAGACGGAGCCAACAGCAACGACGGCGGCTATGTAGCCGAAGTGACCGGTATGCCGCAGACACAAGCCACAGAACCCTTCAAGGCACCTATCGACGAGAGCCAGATCAAAATGCAGTGGCATCACGTAACGGCTATGGAGAGCGGCTTGCCGATGAAGTTCCCCGACGGCGAGGCTTACGACCTTATCTATCCTGAGGTGACGATACCGCGCTCGGCGTTCCGCACCAACCCAAATCCTTACGACACGGGCAATAAGGCAGTGGCTGTCCGCGTAGAGTCTACAATCGGCTTGATGGGTACGGGTCTGCTCGATGCCATCACTGAAGAGGATCTCAAGGCGCAGTATGCCTCTACAGCCAACTACTACAAGAACGTAGCAAAGGTGGCTGACGTTTCGGAGTACGTTAACCCGAACTTCTGGGATGCTTCTGCCGACAACTTCGCTTCAGGTGCATGGTATCCCGGCACCGAGAACACCGGTGTATACGCCGACGGCGGCAACGGCAAGCCGATGGTGAAGCGCTTCACCTACGCTCTGACACGTGCCACACTGCAGGACGGACCTGGCGCCAACGCCATCTGGAACATCACGAACGTGACGCGTCCCGACCGTCCGAAGCTCTACACTACAAACGCTTGGGCTGTAGCAATGGCTGAAGACAAGGAAGTGATAGAGAAGATAAAGAACGACCCGACATCACCGTTCTGGGCTTCGACCGACGACGAGATAAGCAAGCGTGTGAACGGACTCCTGCAGCCCGGCACCAACCAGTTCAGCAACGAGTGGCACAACTTTGAGCCGGAGATGTCTGCCGACCACTTCTACGAGTTCATGGTATGGCATCGCGGACTTGCTGCAACCAACGGTAGCGGCGTAGAACGTCTGCACGACTGCCGCGCACGTAACGAGGTAGAGGCAATCATGTGGCACGCTTACTCGAAGAACTCGCACGCCTACAATTCGGCGCTCAAGTTCTACAATCTTTCCAAGGCAGACCGCGACGCAGTGGTCATGTTCCTTCGTTCTATTTAATACTTTATTCTCCCATGCCTTCCTGCGAAGTGCATGGGAGAATAATCATATCTAAGCAAACCGAATTATGCAAAACCTTTTAAAGAAGACGCTTTTCGCGTTGTATGTTTTGGTGATAGTCTGCATGGCAGCCGCTACAGTTGTGGAGAAGTATAGCGGAACCGACTTTGTGCGCTCCAATGTGTACGGCGCATGGTGGTTCTCGCTGCTTTGGGCTGTGCTCACGGCTGTGGGCGTTGTCTATTTCCTGCGCCACCGCTGCAAGTCGTGGTCGGGCATAGCGCTCCACCTCTCGTTCGTGGTGATACTTGCGGGCGCTTTCGTGACACACGTCAGTTCGGAGCGCGGCACGGTTCATCTGCGTCAGGGTGCATACATCAGCACCTGCGTGATGTACGACCGTCACAACCAGCCGCACGACGTGCAGATGCCGTTCCAGATGCGCCTCGACCGCTTCGATGTGCAATACCATGAAGGCACAGACGCGGCAGAAGACTACGTGTCGCAGTTCACAATCATCGACCACGGCAAGCAATACAGCGGCAAGGTGTCGATGAACCGCATCTTCAGATACGGAGCGATGCGCTTCTATCAGTCGTCATACGACAATGACATGCTCGGCGCATCCGTCTCCTTCAACTCCGACCCCATTGGCATACCCCTTACCTACACGGGCTACGCTTTGCTGTTCTTCTCGCTCGTATACATGCTCTTAGACCCACATGGTGCATACCGCAAGCTCTTGCGCCTTTCGCATCTGAAGAAAGGACTGATGATGATGGCGCTGCGTAGTGGTTCGCTCCTAAAACTCTTTCCTTATACAAATAAAGGCAAAACAACATGGTTTGCGCCTACAGACGACCTGCCCAATGCGATGGACAGAGAGCACCAGCAGTTTGTGCGCTCGATATGTCTGCTGCTCGGCGACTGCGCCCTCACGTCCGACTACACGCAGATGGACGCCGTAGTGGGCAAGATGCTGAAGTATCAGCAGAAGAATGGGGGAGCGTCGATGCCTTCCGACCGACGTGTCGCAGCCGAGCGCATATACAATCGCATACCTTTCGCCACAATACTCTTCATGCTGTGTCTGGCGATGGGCATAATCTCTTTCCTTTACGCTATAATAAGAATGTGTCGTGAGGACAACGGCGCGAACAATGTCGGTACGGACGCCGATCCCGTGCTCAACTCGCCGCTGCTCAGCGTGCATGTGTCTATAATAATGATGGGTTTTGCCATGCTCTCGTTCACGTTCATCAGCGGGCTCACCGCCATTCTGCTACGCCTCGTCAGCCGCACGGCGCAGCCTAAGATGGTGCAGCTGCAGCAGCTCTCGCTCGTGTTTCTCTATCCCGCACTTGACGCGCTCGGTATCGGCATCTTCATCGGAGCCATTTGGGCTAACGTCTCTTGGGGCGAGTATTGGGGATGGGACCCGAAGGAGGTGTGGGCGCTCATCACGTTCATGATATACGCCATACCGCTGCATGCGCGTTCGGTGGCTCAGCTGCGCCGCCCTACGGCGTTTCATCTCTTCATGACGCTGGCTTTCCTGACGCTCGTAATGACCTATTTCGGCGTCAACTATTTCCTCGGCGGAATGCACAGCTATGCATAACGACTCTTTGCTTTAAACAGAATATACCTGCAGGCGTTTTAAACCGGACGCTTGCAGTTTTTTTTGCATCTGCAGAGTAGGGCACAAAAAAACAGTGGCACAACTCTCAACGAGCTGTGCCACTGTCACTATGTTTAACTTAAAAAAAACTCTAAAGTAATGAAGAGTCTCACGATTCTTCATAGCTACCTGTTAAACAATCGTTACCTTAAACCTAATAACTAAAAACCTAAATCTATTACTACTAACCTAAACAATCTATTAATCTTTTGACGATGCAAAGGTATGAATAATTAGTTGTTTGCGCAAACACAATAACAATTTTATTATATATCCCTATGTTTTGTTGATATATGTCAATCAGAATTCGCTTGTTTTCGTTTGCATCTGTAGTTTTATGCTGATGCATTGCCCGTATACGTGTTCGGCAAGTGAGTGTTGCAACTACGCTTTCTCTCCGTAAAAGCACACGAAAAGTCATCGTGCTCCGTACGGTGTCCGATTGGATTGCGTCCGCCGTCTGATTGGATTGCGTCCGCCGTCTGATCAGATTGCGTCCGGTGTCCGATGAGAAAACGTTGAGATAATAACAAGAATTGTTTTGTTTTTATCTTTTTTATTCGTAAATTTGCGATATAACTTTTAATCCATCCTTTTGTTATGGCAGACTTTGAAGAGAGAAGACTACCGGTTGGCATACAATCGTTCAAGGAAATAAGAAGAAACAACTATGCTTATGTCGACAAGACCGAGATTGTTTGGAACCTTGTCAACAGGGGAAAGAAGTATAACTATCTGAGTCGTCCGCGACGATTCGGAAAGTCGTTGCTTGTAGATACGTTGCAGACTTATTTCGAGGGAAGAAGCGACCTTTTCGAAGGACTGAAGATAATGAATCTTGAAAAGGAATGGAAGAAGTCGCCCGTGATAAGGCTCGACATGAGTCGCGCTGGAGCATCGGAAAAGACCATCCGCTCTTATCTCAGCATGGCGTTTTCGCGCGAAGAGGCGAAGTATGGCATCACAATGCACGAAGGTGCTTCGTTAGCCGACCGCTTCGATACAATCATTCAGACAGCCTGTCAGCAGACTGGCGAGTCGGTGGCGATATTGATAGACGAGTACGACTCGCCCTTGCAGCATTCATGGAAAACGCCCGACCATGAGGCGTGTACAGCGGTCTACCGCGAAGTGTTCGCCATACTGAAAGCCGACGACGAGTACGAGCGTTTCGTCTTCATCACCGGCATCACGAAGTTCACGCAAATATCCCTCTTCTCTGTCCTCAACAATCTCAGCAACATCAGTTTCGACGAGCCGTTTGCAGCCATCTGCGGCATCACCACTCAGGAGATAACCGACTATTTCGGTCCAGAAGTGAAGGCGATGGGCGAGGCGAACGGATGGACAGAAGAAGAGACGATGGCTCGACTGAAGACCAATTACGACGGCTATCACTTCTGTCGTAGCAACATGGTTGATGTATACAATCCGTTCAGTCTTGTGAACGCTTTGGCAGACAAAGACATCAAGAACTATTGGGCTACATCGGGAGCGACCTCGCTTCTGCTCAAGTTTGTAGACGACATGGAGATAAAGCTGACAGACTACGACCATAGCGCAATACTCAGCACCATCATTGAGACATCTGACGTGACAGGAGGCGGAGCGGAACTCTTCCTCTACCAGTCGGGTTATCTCACGATTAAGGGATACATGAACGGACTCTACCTGCTCGGATTCCCCAATCACGAAGTTCGCCAGGCGTTATACGAAACCGTGCTGCCAGCATTAGCCATGCGCAAGCGCGGAGACATCCAGTCGGCGCAAGCCTATCTGTACATGCACATGTACATGGGAAATGCAGACGAGGCTAAGAAGTTTATGAAGGCTCTAATAGCCGATGTGCCATACAGCAACAAAAAGCTGGCAAGCATGGATATGGAGGAGCGTTATCGACTTATAATGAGCACTATCTTCAACGCCATTGGCTTCCGTGTGGAGGTGGAGCGAATGATTGCGACTGGCAGGATAGATATGGTTGTCACAACAGACAACTACATATATGTTATAGAACTGAAACTCGCAAAGAATGGAGGCATAGCCGCTGCAGAGAAACAGATAATCGACAACCGATACACCGAGCCGTTCAAGGCCGACAAGCGTAAGGTTATAGCCCTTGCCGTTGAACTCGACGACCAAGGAAAGGGACTTGTTGATTGGAAGGAAGTTGAGCAATCCTGAATGATAATTCGCAAAAAGTGCATCTTTTTTGCTTGTATATGCGAGAAAATAAGTAAGTTTGCACACGAAAAATATAGTACGGAAAAATGACTTATACTATTGAAAAGGTAACAACGCTCATCGGAGCCCACCGCTTTGGCACAGCAGACGCCAACATCGGGTTCCTCCTTACTGACAGCCGATCGCTCTGTTTCGCAGAGGAGACATTGTTCTTCGCTTTGAAATCTGGACGCAACGACGGTCACAACTACATTTCTGACCTCTACCGCCGCGGAGTGCGCAACTTCGTCGTAGAGGATGTTCCTGCCGACTATCACACAACATACGCCGACGCAAACTTCTTGAAAGTGGAGAACTCGCTTGTCGCCCTGCAGCGACTCGCCGAGCGTCACCGCGAGGAATACGACATACCTATTGTGGGCATCACGGGCAGCAACGGAAAGACCATCGTGAAGGAATGGCTCTACCAGTTGCTCTCGCCGGAGATGAAGGTGACGCGCTCGCCGCGTAGCTACAACTCGCAGATAGGCGTGCCACTCTCTGTATGGCTGCTCAACGAGCAGAGCCAGGTGGGAGTGTTCGAGGCTGGCATCAGCGAGCCGGGCGAGATGCAGGCTCTGCGCGGCATCATACAGCCCGACATCGCCGTGCTCACGTTCATCGGCGACGCCCATCAGAAGAATTTCTCGTCGCTCGAGGAGAAGTGCCGCGAGAAGGTGGTACTCTTCCACGACACAAAGACCATCGTCTACTGCAAGGACGACGAGGTGGTAGACCGTGTGGTGCGCAGCGTAGGCTACAAGGGCGAGAACCTCGCGTGGTCGATGCGCGACCGCTCGGCTGCGCTCTTCGTGGAGAGCGTGGAGAAGAAGGGACTCACATCCACTATACATTATATATATAACGACGAGGCAGGCGAGTATGTGCTGCCGTTCATCGACGAGGCTTCGGTGCGCAACTCCGTAACGACGGCTGTCGTAGCGCTGCATCTCGGACTCTCGCGCGAGCATCTTGCCGAGCGCATGGCGTCGCTCGAGCCGGTAGCGATGCGCCTCGAAGTGAAAGAGGGTCAGAAGGGCTGCACGCTGATCAACGACTCGTACAACTCTGACATCAACTCGCTCGACATAGCGCTCGACTTCATGAACCGCCGCCCCGACCACAAGGGACGCAAGCGCACGCTCATACTCAGCGACATCTACCAGACCGGCGAACCGCTCGACGTGCTCTACAAGGAAGTATCCGACCTCAGTGTGCAGCGCGGCGTTGAGAAGATAATAGGCATCGGTCCGCAGATTATGGAGCATGCCGACCTGATAAAGGTTCAGGAGAAATACTTCTTCCACGACGTTACGTCGTTCATTCACAGCAAGGTGTTCGAGTCGCTGCGCGACGAGGTGATACTCATCAAGGGCGCACGCCGCTTCGGTTTCGACAACATCACCGAACTGCTTGTGAAGAAGGTGCACGAGACCATTCTCGAGGTGAATCTCTCGAACGTGGTGAAGAACTTGAACTTCTACCGCTCGTTCATGCGACCGGAGACAAAGCTCGTCTGCATGATTAAGGCAGACGCTTACGGAGCAGGTGCGGTGGAGATAGCTAAGACGCTGCAGGACCATCGCGTAGACTACCTCGCTGTGGCTGTAGCCGACGAGGGCGTGACGCTGCGCAAGAACGGCATCACGTCGAACATAATGATAATGAACCCCGAGATGTCGGCGTTCAAGACAATGTTCGACTACGACCTCGAACCCGAAGTCTACTCGTTCCGACTGCTCGACGCGCTCGTTCGCGAGGCGCAGAAGGAGGGCATAAGCAATTTCCCCGTACACATAAAGCTCGACACCGGTATGCACCGACTCGGCTTCGACCCCGACAAGGATATGCCGGAGCTGATAGATCGCCTGCAGCATCAGTCGTCTATCGTGCCGCGCTCGGTGTTCTCTCACTTCGTGGGCAGCGACAGCGACTCGTTCGACGAGTTTTCGGCACATCAGTTCGAACTCTTCAAGCGTGGCAGCAGTCAGCTCTGTGCGGCGTTCCCGCATAAGATTCTGCGCCACATCGACAACTCGGCAGGCATCGAGCACTTCCCCGAACGCCAGCTCGACATGTGCCGACTCGGACTCGGACTCTATGGCTACGACTCGCGCGACAACTCGATGATTAACAACGTGACGACGCTGAAGACAACGATTCTTCAGATACACGATGTGCCAGTAGACGAGACGGTAGGCTACAGTCGTCGCGGCAAGCTCACGCGCAACTCGCGCATCGCTGCCATACCTATCGGTTACGCCGACGGACTGAACCGCCATCTCGGCAACCGTCATTGCTTCTGTCTCGTAAACGGAAAGAAGGCTGAGTATGTGGGCAATATCTGCATGGATGTGGCGATGATCGATGTTACGGACATCGACTGCCAGGAAGGCGACCAGGTTGTCATCTTCGGCGAAGAACTGCCCGTGACTACGCTCTCAGATGCCATCGATACCATACCGTATGAGGTGCTTACAGGCATCAGCAACCGCGTAAAGCGAGTTTATTATCAGGACTAAAAACATAGCAGCGGAGGTCTCCGGCCTCCGCAGCATCCAATTTGGCAAACATTAATAATATGTTCTACTTGGTGCTGCGGAGGCGGGAGACCTCCGCTACATTTATGCATTTAATGCTATAGTGTCTATAGCCAGAATATATAAGCCAGGCTTATCAGGCTGATGCTTATCCAGAGCATTACGCCCAGCAAAAGTGGCTTGAGACCAACACAGCGCAGCGTCTCGCGCGTCAGCGACGCTCCGATGAAGAAGAGCGAGAGCGTTATGAGGTTCTTCGCAAGCTTGTTTACAGCTCCGCTGAACTGTGTGCCGATTCCGGCAGCTGTATCGCCGATGAGCGCGGCGTTGCTCAGCACGTATGTGTTGAACAGAATGGCTACGACGAACCATATTATGAAGCGCGGCACGCAAGAGTACCAAGGCTTCGTTGTGCCGTCGGCTGCGGCAAGCTGTTTGCGGAAGAAGAACGGCGTGACAAGGGCAAGCACCACAATCCAGAGCGCGCGTGTCAGCTTGATGGTCGTAGCCACCTCCAAAGCGCTTACGCCCTGCTGAGCTACAAGTTCGGGATGCATCTGGTCGTAAGTCGCACCGGCTCCAACCACCGACGACGTGTCGTGTATGGCTATAGCCGCCCACATGCCGAACTGCTTCATCGTCATGCCAAGTGCGTCGCCGATAGTAGGGAAGAGGAACAACGCAATGCCGTTGAGCACGAACACCACGCCCAACGCTACCGACATGCTCTCTGCCTTCGCACGTATGATTGGACCTATCGCTGCTATCGCCGAACCGCCGCAGATGGCTGTGCCCGAAGAGAGCAGGTAGCTCGTCTGTGTGTCTACGCCCAGCAGCTTTCTGCCCAGCAGCCATCCGAGCGTCAACGTTCCGAACACGCTGGCTATGGTGAACACCATTCCTTCGCCGCCCGAAGCGAGCGCCTTGTCTACGTTCATGCCGAAGCCGAGTCCGATTACGGAGTATTGCAGCATCTTCTTCGACATCGTCTTGTTGAAGTCGGGAAAAGCCTTGCCCAACAGCAGCGCAAAGGCAAAGCCAATGGCGAGAGCAATAGGCGACGAAACCCAACCGACAGTCCAACTGAAACAGCCCAAATCGAGATGGAACACTTCTACGGCGAAGCTTAGCAGCAGCGAGACGCCAAGCATAGCTACAATAACGATGTAGCAGAGTTCTTTCTTTTTCATTATTTGTGTGTTTGTATTTTGAAGAAACGAAAAAAAACCGTGTCGCTGTTCATGTTGCGAAACGGATTTTTCTTCACATTTTATTATTGTTGTATTTCGTTCAGAACGCTTATTCGTCAGCCTGCTCCTCAAGAGTGTACTGGCTCGAACCGTCGAAACAGTGGGTACATACCTGACACTTCGGCAGTCCGATAGCTGCGATGAGCTGCTCAATGGTGTTGAACTTCAGCGATGTGAGGCCCAGCTGCGAGCGTATCTCCTCAACCATGCGCTTGTACTGCGGCGAGTCGGTTGTAGCATACTTCTCAAGATCCTTATTGGCGTCGCCTTCAAACTTCTCGATGATGCGTCGTGTGATAAGCTCCATATTGCTCTTCGACGATGTGAAGCCGATGAACGGACAGCTGTATACGAGCGGCGGACAAGCGATGCGCATGTGACACTCCTTCAGTCCAGCCTGATCGAACAGCACGTGTACGTTGTCGCGCAGCTGCGTGCCGCGAACTATTGAGTCGTCGCAGAACAATACGCGCTTGCCCTTAAGCATTGCCTTGTTCGGGATGAGCTTCATCTTGGCTACGAGCGAACGCATCGACTGGTTGGACGGTGTGAACGAGCGCGGCCATGTCGGAGTGTACTTGGCAATGCAGCGCTGGTAGGGCACACCCTTGCCAGCAGCGTAGCCCATAGCCATACCAGTGCCCGAATCAGGAATGCCCGAGCAGCAGTCGACCTCCACGTCGTCGGTCTTTGCGAGGTTATAGCCGTTGTCGAAGCGAGCCTCTTCAACGTTCTTGCCCTCGTAAGTAGATGTTGGGAAGCCGTAGTAGACCCAAAGGAACGAGCAAATCTGCATCTTCTTGTTGGCAGGGCGAATCTGTGTCATGCTGTCGGCTGTAAGCTCTACGATTTCGCCCGGTCCGACGTTGTAGCACTCCTCGTAGTCGAGGTTGGGGAACGACGATGACTCGCTCGAAGCAGCGTATGCTCCGTCCTTCTTGCCAATAATAATAGGTGTGCGGCCCCATGCGTCGCGAGCGCAGATGATAGAATCCTCGGTGAGAATCATCATTGTGCATGAGCCCTTTATGTGATGAAAGACATTCTCTATACCTTCGCGGAATGTCTTGCCTTGAATAATGAGCAAGGCTACGAGTTCTGTTTGGTTTGTGGCGCTTTGCGAGAGTTCGGCAAAGTGCATGTTCTTCTCAAGCAATTGCTTGGTAAGTTCCTCCAGATTCGCAATCTTCGCAACTGTGCAGATAGCGAAACGTCCGAGGTGTGAGTTGATTACGAGCGGTTGTGCGTCAGTGTCGCTGATTACGCCAATGCCCGCTGTGCTACCTTCGAACCGGTCGAGTGTCGGTTCAAACTTAGTCCTGAAATACGAACTCTCCAGATTGTGGATAGAGCGTGAGAAACCCTTCTCTTTACTGTACATGGCGAGACCGCCACGGCGAGTTCCGAGGTGTGAGTTGTAATCGGTTCCGTAGAAAACATCTGCAACGCAGCTTTTCTTGGAGATGGTGCCAAATATGCCTCCCATAAGAATGTTGTGTTTTGAAAATTTGTGGTGCAAAGTTACGTATATTTGTTGAATAAACGGCGCTTTAACTTTGAAAAAACTTGCTCCGCCGTATTATTTCTTGACATAATTATGGTGCAACATGTTGCAGAAAGTGCATTTTTAGAGTTCTTAATTTGGCTGATTAACATAAAGTTATTACTTTTGCATATCATTTAAAATGGAAAATTAACTATAATTTATTACTAATTATAACTATGAGTTTGAAAATTGTTGTACTTGCCAAGCAAGTACCCGACACACGAAACGTCGGCAAGGACGCTATGACAGCCGAAGGCACTGTCAATCGCGCTGCCCTACCGGCAATCTTCAACCCCGAAGATTTGAACGCGTTGGAGCAGGCTCTGCGTCTTAAGGAGCAGAACCCGGGTTCAACAGTAGGTATTTTGACAATGGGTCCTCCGCGTGCTGCTGAGGTTATCCGCGAGGGTCTCTACCGCGGTGCAGATACAGGCTGGTTGCTTACAGACCGTCTGTTTGCAGGTGCCGACACACTCGCTACATCTTACGCTCTGGCTACAGCCATTCAGAAGATTGGCGACGTAGACGTTGTGATCGGTGGCCGCCAGGCTATCGATGGTGATACAGCGCAGGTAGGTCCGCAGGTGGCTCAGAAGCTTGGCTTGTCGCAGGTGACATACGCAGAAGAAATCCTCAAGTGCGAGGACGGCAAACTCACCATCCGTCGCCACATCGACGGCGGTGTAGAGACTGTTGAGGCTCCGATGCCGCTCGTAGTTACAGTGACTGGCTCTGCGGCTCCGTGCCGTCCGGCTAACGCCAAGCTCGTCATGAAGTATAAGCGTGCCACAGCTCCTATGGAGCGCAAGCCTGAGGATAAGTACAACTACCTCTACGAGGAGCGTCCTTATCTCACACTCAACCAGTGGACCGTTGCCGACGTAGACGGCGACCCGCAGCAGTGCGGCTTGAGCGGTTCGCCTACTAAGGTGAAGGCTGTTAAGAACATCGTGTTCCAGGCTAAGGAAAGCAAGACTCTCACAGGCTGCGACGCCGACATCGAGGGCTTGGTAAAGGAATTGTTGGACGAAAAGATTATTGGTTAAATTTTGAATGTTGAATTTTGAATGTTGAATTGTTGCGGCACAGCCGCAATGTTGAATTTTTGAATGTTGAATTAAGTATTCAGAACTCAAAAATGATAAACTCAAAATGCCCAACGCGCATAATTCAAAACTCAAAATTCAAAACTCCTAAATCATAAAAATATGAACAACGTATTTGTATATTGCGAGATAGAAGGCACTCAGGTTCAGGAAGTGTCTCAGGAACTTCTCACCAAAGGACGCAAGCTCGCCAATCAGCTCGGCGTAGACCTTAACGCCGTAGTTGCCGGCACTGGCATCAAGGGCAAGGTGGAAGATCAGATTCTGCCTTACGGCGTCGACAAGCTCTTCGTCTTCGACGCTGAGGGCCTCTTCCCTTACACATCGGCTCCTCACACCGACATCCTTGTGAATCTCTTCAAGGAGGAGCAGCCGCAGATAGCGCTCATGGGTGCTACTGTTATCGGTCGCGACCTCGGTCCGCGCGTTTCTTCTTCGCTCACCAGCGGTCTTACAGCCGACTGTACAGAGCTTGAAATCGGCGACTACGACGACAAGAAGAGCGGCGTTCACTACGACAATCTGCTCTATCAGATTCGTCCGGCTTTCGGTGGCAACATAGTGGCTACTATCGTCAACCCTGAGCACCGTCCGCAGATGGCTACCGTGCGCAGCGGCGTGATGCAGAAGGCTCTCTACGAGGGCGAGGCAAAGGGTGAAGTGGTATATGCCGACGTAGCTAAATACGTGCCCGAGGCTGACTTTGTTGTGAAGGTGCTCGACCGCCACGTTGAGGCTGCAAAGCACAACCTCAAGGGCGCTCCTATCGTTGTGGCTGGCGGCTACGGCGTAGGCTCAAAGGAGAACTTCGATATGCTCTTCCAGCTTGCCAAGGAGCTTCACGGCGAGGTAGGCGCAAGCCGCGCTGCCGTTGACGCTGGCTGGTGCGACCACGACCGTCAGATCGGTCAGACCGGTGTAACTGTTCACCCGAAGGTGTACATCGCATGCGGCATCTCTGGTCAGATTCAGCACATCGCCGGTATGCAGGACTCTGGCATCATCATCTCTGTGAACAACGACCCGGACGCACCTATCAACAAGATTGCCGACTACGTAATCACCGGCACCGTTGAGGAGGTACTTCCGAAACTCATCAAGTACTATAAGGCAAACAATAAGTAATGGCTAACTTTTATACTGACCATCCGGAGTACGATTTCTATCTTAATCACCCGGAAATGCAGCGCGTAGTAGAGCTCAAGGAGCGCAACTTCGCCGACAAAGATAAATATGAGGATGCGCCCGTCGACTTCGAGGACGCTATCGAGAACTATAAGCGTGTGCTCGAGATCACTGGCGACATCGCTGCCAACATCATCGAGCCGAACTCTGAGGACGTAGACCTCGAAGGTCCGCACCTCGTAGACGGACGTATGCACTACGCATCGAAGACATACGACAACATCGAGGCTACACGCCAGGCTGGTCTGTGGGGTATCTCTATGCCTCGCCGCTACAACGGTCTGAACATGCCTATCACTCCGTACTCAATGGCTTCGGAGATTGTTTCGGCTGCCGATGCTGGCTTCCAGAACATCTGGTCGTTGCAGGACTGCATCGAGACTCTCTACGAGTTCGGTTCTGAGGAGCAGCGCCAGAAGTACATCCCGCGCGTTTGCGCTGGCGAGACAATGTCAATGGACCTTACAGAGCCTGACGCAGGTTCCGACCTTCAGCGCGTAATGCTCAAGGCTACACAGGACGAGGACGGCACATGGCGTCTGAATGGTGTGAAGCGCTTCATCACCAACGGCGACTCTGACATCCACCTCGTGCTCGCACGCTCTGAGGAAGGCACACGCGACGGTCGCGGTCTGTCGATGTTCATCTACGACAAGCGCGACGGCGGCGTAACCGTACGCCACATCGAGCACAAGCTCGGTATCCACGGCTCACCTACCTGCGAGCTTGTTTACAAGAACGCAAAGGCAGAACTCTGCGGTTCTACACGCCTCGGACTCATCAAGTACGTAATGGCTCTCATGAACGGCGCACGTCTCGGCATCGCCGCACAGTCGGTAGGCGTTAGCCAGGCTGCTTACGACGAGGCTCTGAAGTATGCTCGCGAGCGCAAGCAGTTCGACACAGCTATCGTTAAGTTCCCGGCTGTTTACGACATGATTGCACGCATCAAGGCTAAGCTCGACGCCGGTCGTTCTATCCTCTACCAGACAGCACGCTACGTAGACATCTACAAGGCTCTTGAGGACATCTCTCGCGAGCGCAAGCTCACACCTGAGGAGCGCGCAGAACTGAAGAAGTACTCGCGCCTTGCCGATGCGTTTACCCCGCTTGCTAAGGGTATGAACTCTGAGTATGCCAACCAGAACACATACGACGCCATCCAGGTACACGGCGGTTCGGGCTTCATCATGGAGTACAAGTGTCAGCGCCTCTATCGCGACGCACGTATCTTCTCTATCTACGAGGGTACGACACAGCTGCAGGTGGTTGCCGCTATCCGCTACATCACCAACGGCACCTACCTCGGCATCATCAAGGAGATGCTCGAGAAGGAGGTTGCAGAGGAGTTGCAGCCGCTGAAGGCTCGCGTCGTTGAGATGGTGAAGCTCTACGAGCAGGCTCTCGATTACGTGAAGCAGGCTCAGGACCAGGAGGTGCAGGACTTCCTCGCACGCCGTCTGTACAACATGACTGGCGACATCGTTATGTCGCTCCTCATCCTCGAGGACGCTACACGTTCGGCAGAGCTCTTCTCTAAGAGCGCTAACGTATACGTTCGCATGGCTCAGGCTGAGGTTACGGCAGAGCATGTCTACATCATGAACTTCGTAAAGGAAGACCTTCCGAGCTTCCGCGCTGAGTAAACGTATGTAATATAAATAATAGAAAAGGGTATGCAACTATCTGCATACCCTTTTTGTTCACATGAAAATATCTACCATATCTTCCAGTTCTTGTGTAGACGGTTGTTTATTAATAAGTTAAAGGCTGGCAGATATGCGTTCTATCTACCAGCCTTTGACGATATCTACCAGCCTTTGACGGTATCTACCAGCCTTTGCGATATCTACCAGCCTTTATTCGATAAAGAAGTCGTAGTCTTCTTCCGTGTCTTTCTTCTTATCCTCCGACGGCTGCTTGGGCTTCGGTTCCTCCTTCAACTTTCCGTCCTTGTCGAACATGCCGTACGTTGTGCGCAGCACGATAAACTCGGTGCGGCGGTTCAGCTGGTTGCAAATCTCCTGCTTGTCCTTGTCGAGCTTCAGGATAAATTCCTCAGAAAGCACGTCGCCTTCCTTCAGCCACGGATACTTCTCGGTGAGTTTCTTGCGGATAGTCTTCGGTTTCTCCTTGCCGTAACCTACGGGCGAGAGGCGGTCGCGCGAGATTCCCTTTTCCGTGAGGTAGGCAACCACCGACTCGGCGCGGCGCTGCGAGAGTCCCTTGTTGTACACCGCCGAACCTTTATAGTCGCAGTGCGACGAAAGCTCTATCGTCACGTTCGGGTTCTCGTTGAGCAGCTTCACCAGTTCGTCGAGCGCAGCCGTCGATTCTGGTCTGAGTGTTGCCTTGTCGAAGTCGTAGAAGATGTTGTCGATGAGCACCGGCGCTGTTATCGATGCCAAAGCGAACTGCAGCACGTATTCCTCCGACTCCTCAGCCGGCTTCACGCGCAGTTCTTCTTTATGGTTGAGGAATCCCTTGCACGTTGCAAGGAAGATATAGTCGACGTTCGGGTTTATCACGTACTCGAACGATCCGTCGCCCTTCACGCTCACCTTCTTGTTTGTGCCGTCCGATCCGACGATGTACACAAGCGCTTCTGGCAGTTCGTAGCCGTCTTGCTCGTACACCCATCCCTTCACGTTCTGCACAATCTCCGGGTTCTCGAAACTGTAAATCTTGTCCCAACCGCGTCCGTCGTTGCGGTTCGACGAGAAGTAGCCGCGGTTGTGTACGCCTTCGAACGTCATGCCGAAGTCGTCGCCCTGCGAGTTGAGCGGATAGCCCGGATGCTCTATATCGTAGCCGCCTTTGTCGTTAGGCGAAGCGATGTAGATGTCCAAGCCGCCCATGCCTACATGGCCGTCGCTTGAGAAGTAAAGGTCGCCGTTGGCACGAAACGTCGGGAACATCTCGTTGCCCGGCGTGTTGATAGGTTCGCCCAAGTTCTCCACACCGGCAAGACCGAGCGACGTGATGCGTGCTCGCCAGATGTCGAGTCCGCCCAGTCCGCCTGGCATGTCCGACACGAAGTAGAGCCACTCGCCGTCGGGCGACACCGCAGGGTGGGCATAGCTTGAGAGCGTGTCGTTCGTCACCTTGAACTCCTCGGGTTTTCCCCAAGCCGCATCTGCACGCTGCGAAGTCATAATCTGTGCAAAGCGCGGATACGACGGGTCGGTCTGACACTGCGTGATGTACATCGTCTTGCCGTCGGGCGACAGCGCGCATGCACCCTCGTCGTACTCCGTATTCAGTCCGCCGTTCACCGGTTCGGGTTTCTGCCACTTTCCCTTCTCGTCTTTCTGCGAGACGAATATGTCGGCAGCCTTCGCTCCGGTGATGCCGCTCAGTTCGTTGCCCGTAGCGTCGTTGCGTGTAGAGGTGAAGTAGAGGTAGTCGTACTGGTCGCCGCCGAGCACCGGACTATAGTCGTCTCTTCTCGAGTTGAACACATCCATGCGCTTCACCTGATAGCGCGAACCTTCCTTCTTCCATTGCGGAGCGTTCTGCGCTGATGCGAGTCCGTTCTTTGCGAGCACGTTGTCTGGCATCGAGTCGAGCACAGTGCGAAACTCGGTCTCTGCCTGCTTGTATGCGCCGTTCTTCAGCAGCAGTCGGGCGTAGCTGAGGCGGTCATGCGTCGACGCCTGATTGTATCTGATGGCGTTGCTGTATGCCGCAAGCGCCTTCTGTGTAGAGTTGATGCGCTCGTTGCAGAAAGCCACCTTCAGCGCTATCTTGCCGCGCTTCTCGCGCTCCTTCGGCGCTGTGCGCTGGTAAGCACGCTTGAACTGCGTCGCTGCGTCGTAGTATTCGCCCACGGCAAGATACTTCTCGCCCTTCTTCATGTTCTTCTCTGCGCCGCATCCGCTGAGCATGAGCGCAGATAAAGCGAGGATGAATAGGGTAGAGTAGAGTTTTATTTCTTTCTTCATTGATATTTGTCCTTTAATAGACTTAACGGAGAACAGCGTTTTTTATTGTGTACCTGCTTTATTTTGTAGTTTTGACACACCCACAATAAAAAATCCTCGCAAACGCGTTAGCGTCTGCGAGGATGATAATAGTATTGTTAATCGTTGATTAACGCTTCAAGTTCGGGTTCTTCTCAACCTCAGTTGTCGGATAAGGACAGTAGATAGACTCGTCGCCAGCCCATGTAGACTTAACAACCGGAACGCTCTCCTTAGCTGTGTACTCCTTACCGTTCTCAACAGCCACAACAACAGGCTTGTTAGCAACGCGGTAGTCGAAGTTCTTCTTCAGCTCGTTCATACGGAACTCGTCGGCGCGGCGTGTAACCATCTGTGTCCACTGACCTGCAACCTCCCATCCGTGCTCGATGTAGCAAGCCTCAGCGAGCTGGTCTGCAGTCATGTTAGCGATAGCAACCTTTGTGCCGTCTGAGAGAGTTACGTTCTCTACGTCGTTAACGGCGCGCTTGCGTACCTCACGCAGATACTCCTTAGCCTTAGCCAAATCGCCACCAGAACGAGCTGCGCTCTCTGCGTACCAGAGGAGAACCTCTGCGTAACGGATCAGACGATGACGACGACCGTTAGTCATGTTGGTGTAGTTAGGCTCGAGATAGTTGTACGGAGCGAACTTCTCCTTAGCGAGGTTGTCGCCGTCGCAGTTTACAGTGTAGATAGCGAACATCGGGTGATAAGCCTCTACAACCGGCTTGCCTTCAGCATCGAGATCCCACCAGTTGCAAACCTTAGTGATTGTAGCACCGTCCTGGAAAGTGATTTTCGGAGCATACACGGCATCCTTACGCGGTCCTTCCGGATAGCGCTTCCAGAATGCGATTTCGCCCCATGCATCGCCCCAGCCACCGTCGCCGAGACCCTCGAAGCGGCAGCAAGAAGTAAGCTCAGAGTCGTGATCCCAAGAACCAGAGTTCCAGTTGTTGTCGATACCGAGAATGGTCTCCTTGTTGTAGTTGTGGCCCATTGAGTAGACGTGGTTCCAAACCGGATCGTTGTAGAAGCCGTATGTGCCGTTGTTGTCGATTACTTCCTTAGCCTTTGCAGCAGCGAGAGCGTAGTACTCCTTGCCCTTGTTGAGCGGGTAGCCTGCCATTGCCATGTATACAGCAGTGAGTGTAGCCTGAGTAGCCTGCTTTGTAACCCATGCGTCAACGCCGTCGTGGTTGCGCGGAGCCTGGCTGTAGCTTGTAGGCAACCAGCCTTCAGCCTTCTTCAGGTCCTCTACGATGAGGTTGTAGATTTCCTCAACGCTTGACGGAGCAACGTTAGTAGCGCTCGGGTCGGTCTTTAAAACCATCGGCAGCGGGCCGAACACGCGTACCAGATAGAAGTAAGCGTATGCACGCCAGAAGTGTGCGTTGCCGAGAGCGATGTTGATTTCCTCCTGAGATGTTGGAGTCTTTGATGCGTTCTCGATTACCCAGTTACAAGCCTTGATAAGAGCGAAGTGCTGTTTCCAAGCGTCTGTTACGCCCTTGTTGGCGCCGTCAGAGCTGAATACGTCGAGCGCAGCAACAGCCTGCTTGTTTGAACCAGGGTTGGCTGTCATGTCGTCGCCCTGCCACTGCGGGTACATAGGGTTAGTCCACGACTGTGTCTGGTTCAACTTCTCGTATATTGTATGGATGCTTGCATCAAGGTCAGCCTGACTCTTGAATACGTTGGCCTCTGACATCTGTCCCTTCGGGTCCTCGTCGAGGAAGTCGCTACATGATGTTGTTGTTGTCAGCACCGAAGCAGCGAAAAAGCAACCCAGTAATATCTTTTTATTCATTTTGTTTCGTTGTTTAGATTGTTAATTGATGGTTTTAGAAGTTCAGACGTACACCGAATGTGAAGGTACGCGGGTTAGGATAAGCACCCATGTCGAGACCGTTGTTGTTATCAACGCTGCTGTCTGAGAATGAAGCGCCTGCAGGGTCCATACCCTTGTAGCCTGTGATGGTGAAGAGGTTCTGTGCAGAGAGCGACAGACGGATGTCGGCGAACTTGGTCAGCTTGCGCGGCAAAGTGTAAGATACGCTCACGTTCTCGCAACGGAGGTAGTTAGCGTTCTCGAGCCACTTGTCTGAGTTGCCGTATGTCTTGTTGCCTGCTGCGTCGAACGAAGGCATTGTGTTGCCAACTTCTGAGAAGTAGTCCTTATCGGTTACGAACATCGAAGCACCTACTGCTGAGTTCATGGCGTAGCGCACGAGGTTGAGGCGCTTAGCACCGAATGCTGCATTGAAGAATGCGTTGAACTCCCAGTTCTTGAAGTTGATGGTGTTGTTCCAACCTAATGTAACGTCCGGGTTAGAGCGTCCGAGAACGAAGCGGTCCTTGTCGGCGTCCGGAGTGCGTGTTGTCTTGCCGTCGGCTGTGTAGTATGTGTCATAGAACTTGCCGTCGTCGCCCTTCTCAAGGCCTGCCCACTTGTAGCCGTAGAATGTACCGATAGCCTCACCTTCTGTGATGATAGTACACGGATCGATAGTACCCGGCGACGGGCTTGCACCGTAGAGACGCGGAGTCTGAGCTGTAAGCTTGGTTACCTCGTTCTTCAGGTAGCTTACGTTGAGAGTAGAAGTCCACTGGAGGTCCTTCTTCTGAAGGATCTGTGCTGTCAGGCTAACGTCAACACCCTTGTTGCTAACTTCGCCTGCGTTTGTCCAGTAGCTCTGACCACCGAGGTAGCCCGGAGTGCTCTGCAGGAGCAGGGCGTCTGTTGTGTTCTTCCAGAAGAGGTCGACACCGAGGCTCAAGCGGTTGTTTAAGAAGCCGAAGTCGAAGCCGAGGTCGAACTGCTTAACCTTCTCCCATGTCAGGTCTGGAGTAGCGATACCGCCAGCCCAGTAGCCTGAGTATGTGTTCTTTGTGCCGTAGTTGAAGCCGGTTGTAGAGAGGCTTGCGAGTGTAGAGTACGGAGTGATGTCCTGGTTACCGATAATACCGTAGCTTGCGCGGATCTTGAAGTTGCTAACAACGTTGCTCATTGGCTCCCAGAACTTTTCGTTAGAAACAGTCCATGCAGCTGCTACTGACGGGAAGTAGCCCCACTTCTTGTTTGTGAAGCGGCTCGAACCGTCGGCACGGAGTGTACCGGTGAGCATGTAGCGGTCAGCGTAGTTGTACATAACGCGAGCTACGCCAGAGAGCATTGTCCACTTGCTGTAGCCGTTGCTTGCGTCGCGTGTTGCGGCGTTCTTCACGTTCCAGTAGCCTACGAACTCCTGAGCCAGATCCTTACCCTCGATACCCATAGAGCGTGTCTCGCGGCTTGTTGCCTCCCATACGCCGGTAGCAGTAAGGTTGTGGTCGCCCCAAGAGTGCTGGTATGTAAGGTTGTTGGTCGACTGCAGACCCATCACCTGAGCGTTGTTGTTGCCCATGTTTGTAGTACCGTTAACGGTCTTGGAAGCGAGGCTGTACCACTTGTAGTCGTTGAAGTCGATACCGTTTGTTGTGGTGAATGTCAAGCCGTCGCAGATGTTGAACTTCAAGTCGACATGACCGGTAGCCATTGTACGGTTGCGGTCGCTCTGGTTAGCGTGAACCAATCCCCACGGGTTCTGCTGGATGTTGTTGTACTGGTCCTTGTTGTAGTTACCGTTAGCATCCATCATCTCCATTGTCGGAGAGTAGTTCAGACCTACCCAAATCGGGTTCGACTGGTGCTGACCGAAGCTTGCCGAACCGCTGTTTTCTGTACGAGAGAGGTTAGCGTCAGCTGTGAGCTCCAACCAAGAGAAGAGCTTGTTGTGGATGTTGAACTTTACAGAGTAGCGCTTCGACTTTGTGTCGCGAACTACACCGGTCTGGTCCATATAGTTGGCAGAGAAATATGTCTGTGTGCCGGTTGTACCCTTAGAGATAGCCACCTTATAGTTTTGTGTAACACCGGTGTGGAGCAGCTGGTCCATCCAGTCGATACCCTTGTTAGTGCCGTTGATATAACCAGCGAGAGCGTTAGCGTCAGCACCCTTGTACTGTACCAAAGCGTTTGCGTACTCCTTTGTGCCCATCACCTCAGGTACGTTGTATGCGTTAGAAACACCGAGCGAAGCGTCGAATGTAACCTGAGTTGTGCCGACCTTACCCATCTTGGTCTGAACCATTACAACACCGTTGGCACCGCGCGCACCGTAGATAGCTGTAGAAGAAGCGTCCTTCAGCACCTGGATGCTCTGGATATCCTCAGGGTTGATACCCTCGAGACCTGTCTCGCGAACGATGCCGTCTACTACGTACAACGGGTCGTTGCTCTTGTTTACAGAGCTTGCACCACGCACACGAATCTTCATTGCACCACCAGGAACGCCAGAAGACATTACCTGCACACCCGACATACGACCGTTGAGGGCGTCCTCAACACGTGCTACCGGCTGGTCCTTAAACGACTTGCTATCCATGATGGCTACAGAACCTGCCAAGTCGGCTTTCTTCACTGTACCGTAACCGATAACGACAACGTCGCTCAGCATCTCGGCATCCTCATGAAGAGTAATGTCAAGGGTCTTCTTGCCTGCTACAGACATTTCCTGAGTCTTATAGCCTACGTAAGAAACTACAACTGTGGGTTTTGAAACGCGGAGAGTGAAGTTGCCATCAACGTCGGTAACTGTACCGTTCGACTTGTTGCCTTTTTCTACAATGCTAACGCCAATAAGCGGTTCGCCAGCAGCATCAAGTACGCGACCAGTAATCTGCTGGTTCTGCGGTGTTTGAGCTACATTGTAAATCGAACGTGCGAGTTCGTCTGCTGCTGTTGCGTTTGTTGCGCAAAGCATCATGCCTCCTCCCATCAACAACGAAAGCGCTAACTGCTTTGTCATAAGCGGAAGTAAAGGTCTCTTTACTTTTTCCATAGATTTGGTTTTTAAGTTTAGGACATAATCCGCATTGCCGTAGTTTCCTTAGGCTGTGAGCTGACACATCCTTTTTCTTGTTAATAATAGTTATGTAGTATATATTTTATAACTCGAAATTAAACTAATTGTCACTATCTTTTCATCTTATGTGTTTTTATTGTAGTGATTTGTTTAAGTAGGCGATTGGTTTTTAATTCGGGTGCAAATTTACAAAAATTTCTTTATGCACAAATAAAACATTAAAATTTTTTATGAAAACGTTTGCTTTGCACGTTTTTTGTGCAGCAATCGTTCGTCGGTTTGAAACAATTTGCGTAAATTTGCAACTGCAAAATCGCAATGGTTCCGTAGCTTAGCTGAATAGAGCGTCAGATTCCGGTTCTGAAGGTCGTGGGTTTGAATCCCACCGGAATCACCAGGGGGTGCAGTTGTCTCAACTGCACCTTTTTTATTTCAAAAATGAATTAACTTGCTTGTTATATCAGAAACATTTTGTACATTTGCAATGTTTCAAGTATAAACTTATATTTATATCAGGTAGATATGGGAAACTTTAGTAGACAACAAGAAGAAAAAAAGGAAGCTCGGAGTTGGGATAAAACCGTGAAGGAGACCTTGGCAAAATACTTCTTCGACTTGTCTAAACTTGTGTTCACTGCGATTGTGTTAGGCGGATTCGTTCCTATTTTCACAAACGAGTATGTGGCAGTAAATTGGATGGTTGTAGGATGCGGCACTTTCGTCTCGGTTTGCTTCGCCATCTTTGGGTATAGAATTTTAAAAAACAAATAATTATGGGAACATTAGAAGCATTCTTGGTAATATTGGCAGTGATTAGCGGCGGGCTTGTCATTTGGTCTTATACCAAATCTGGCAAGAAGTGGCTCAACAGCCTCTAATTTTATGTACTATGCTCGATTCCCGCGGCATGGTAACGATACTTTAGATACGCGGTAATGAGATTTTTGCTATGCGGTAATGAGATTTTTGCTGCGTGGTAATATCATGGTTCTTTGCAAGAACATATTAAAGGCTCACTAAAAACATACTAAGGACTAAGTATAGACACAAAAAGGCTGCACACTTCGCCGTGTGCAGCCTTTTTTAAATCTAATAATTGTAGGAGTAGACGTTACTTCACGAGAACCTTCGCCGTGCGACCGCCCACCTTCACGATGTAGCATCCGGTTGGAACGCCGACTGCGGCATTCTTCTCGCCGGCTGAACGCCATACGCACTTGCCGTCTACGGTCCAAACGCCTGCTGTGAGGCTGCCGATTCCGCTCAGAACGATTGTTCTGCCTGCTACGTAAATCTTGCTCTCAGACGCTGTGGTCTCGGTGATTGCAGAAGTGGAGTTGACGCTGAGAGCGTTTGAGAAGCCAGACTCGCCATTGTCGTAGAGCACGGTAGCGGTGGTGCTCTCGCTCATAGTCTTGGTGTCGGGCTGTCTCACTACCTTGTACGTTACGCTTGCCGGGTCTACATATCCGTTGTGCGCACCCGTCGAGACGGCGTCCCATCGCAACTGTAGACCCTTGTCGAGCGTGCGCTTCAGCGAGAGTCCGCTCACCGTTGCCGGAGCGTCCTTGCCAATCCACAGCGAGGTGGCAGTGCGCTCGCTTTCGCCCTTAGCGTTCGACGTCGTGACTACAATCTTGCAGCGTCCTTCGGGCAGGGTGGCGTCAAGCTGCACGGTCTTGCCTGCAGCAGCCGTTCCTTCCTTCTTCTGGTCGACCAGATACACCTTATAATTAATGTTGCCGCTCAGCGTCTCTCCGCCCTTTGTCGCGGAAGGCATGGTGAAGCTGACCTTTCCGGTGGTGCTGCCGTTGCTGAAACTTGCCTTCAGGTCGCTCACCTTTGCAGGTGCACCCTTGTCGACGTGCGGCAGAATGTAGAGGCCGGTTATCTCCTCCATTCCAGTGAACTGTCGGCAAAGCGTGAGCGCTCCTCTCTGCATGTTCACCTCGTAGAGCGCCGACGTGAAGCCAGACTTCATCGAAGCCCAGTAGCACTTGCCGGTGGTGGGGTCGACGGAAGCCACCTGCGCCCCAGTTCATTGAAGACACTACACTACCGTATATCACGGTGTCGTCCTGCGCGAGAGCCTGTCCGCCGTAGGTGGCTGCGAGAAGCAGAGCCAGGGCTACCGACTTGCGCATCATTTGTCTGGTGTCGATTTTCATAAGCATATATATTAATAATGTATAAGTTGAAATTCTGTATGCTGTTGTGAGTAGAAACTCGGTGTATTATATGAGTTAAACTCGGTGTATTGTATGTGTTGAAATCTGCTTATTCTTTCTCTTCTCTCTTGTCTTTTGAACCGATATCTAAATATAGATTGCTAAATTACATAAAAAGTTAATATATAACCTTTTGTTAAAAAACGTGTTGCAATGTGGTAAAATGTAGAACTTTTGTGTTTTCTGCTGTATTCTCTGCAAGCAAATCTACTTGGACGTCGATGTAAACGTGTTGTGGTACAAAAGTTGTACAAAAATAGAGAAGGTGTAAGCATAAAAAAAGAGGCAATCATTTGAATATCAAACAATTGCCTCTTTGTGGAGCTGGTGGGATTCGAACCCACGTCCAAACAGGGAAACCATACGCTTTCTACATGCTTATTCTGGCCTTCGGTTTTCGTGACGCAACAAGACCCAGACCACCAATTGCGCCCTTATCCTCTAAAACTTCACCCGTGCGGCGAGGCACACACTGGCTATTTCCGATTTACCTGCACCGCTTTGTCCTCAGATTCGGAACAACATCCTTGGAGCGATGTCTCGTTCCGCCAAACCTTGTGGCGGAATAAAGCTAATCTACTATACTTCGATTAAGCAGCGAGAGCGTAGTTGTTTTCGCCAATTAAATTTTTGATCACTCAGATTAAGGAGCTAGCCATCGAGGCTCCGCATGCTTACATACCATTTCATCCCGCTGTCAAATCCAGTCAGCCCCTCAAAGTTCTTTCCCTCTGAAAATGAGGTTGTTGTAGCGAAATACGGAAGTGCGTGTGCAAAAAGTGTGTAAAAAAGTACTGCATTAACGCACTTTTACCGCCTTTGCGAGTGCAAAGTTACTACTTTTTCTTCATTTTTGCAATATTTTAGCCTATTTATAGCAAAATAATTATATTGCGTGTGCAAAAACTTTTTGCACACGCTTACTCTAGTCCACATTCTCATCATACAATGCAGTAGTTTCTCGGAGTTTATCTCTCATATAAGCGCATGCTTGACGTTAGAAGAGTACCTTGACGAAGAAGGTCTCTCGTACATAGGTATAAAAGATGTAACTCCCGACTTCTGCCGTGGCTTCCTGAAGTTCCTTGCTACTGCAAAGAACAGCGTTGCTAAGTATCATGAAGGACGAACTATCAATGAAGGATGCGCCCATCACCACCAAGCCGTTTGGAATGGTGCTTTGAATCGTGCCGTTAGGGATGGTCTTATCATCGGCAATCCAATGAAGGCTCTTGATAAAAGGGAGAAGTTCCAGCCTGGCAATGGTGACGAACGTGAGTATCTGACTATTGAAGAGCTCCGCAAACTCATGAACACACCTTGCACCAACGAGCAAGTCAAAAAGGCATTCATCTTTGCGTGCTTTGCCGGACTCCGTCTGAGCGATGTTCGTTCTCTGTCATGGAGCAAGATATTCAAAACACCCGATGGTGAAGCCCTCTATGTTCACACGATGATGCAGAAGACACAGAAGATTGTCAACGTGCCATTGTCAAATGAAGCATTACGATGCCTTGAAAAGAAAGAAGATCCAAACGAGTTGTTGTTTGTCCTCCCAACAAGTGATGCCACCATCAACTATCATATCAAGAAGTGGATGAAGAAGGCTGAGATTAACAAGAAGATTTCCTTCCACTGCAGCCGACATACCTTTGCCACAATGATGATTACCCTTGGTGCTGACATTTTCACAACAAGTAAGTTGTTGGGACATGCCAATATCACAACAACTCAGATATACAGTAAAATCATCGACAAGAAGAAGGTTGAAGCAGTCAACCTCGTTGACAACCTCTTCACTACAGTTGACAAAGTTGATGAGACTGCCAACCAAAACACAGAACAGGATTCATGAAGATAGAACTGAGACATAGAAATCACTCCAGTGGTAATCAGACACTTTACTTGGAGTTTTACGAAGGTCGCAACAAGAGGCATTACGAAAGCCTTAATCTCTTTCTCGTTCCCGAAAGGACTGAGGAAGACCGACGTGTCAATGAGGCAACGCTGGCATTGGCTCAGAAGATAAAGGCTGAACGCATCCTTGGCATTGAGCGACCTGTCGAGGATGATGATGAGCCTGAGTTGCCTCGTAGAGTCTTCTGTGAATGGATGGAACAATACCTTGAACATAAGAAGGTGGATGACAATATCTCGGACAGCCATTATAGGACTCTAACATCAACCATCAAAATAGTCAAGAGTTATCTTGCTTACATCAAGCGTCCGAGAATGTTGCTCTCAAAAGTTGACAAGAACTTCTACAAGAACTTCCTTATATATATAAAAGATGTGTATAAGAATACCAAGAGCAAGGACAATCCAAAGCCATTGTCACCAAAGACGATGGTTTTGGTTCAACAGAATATGAATGCGATGTTCAACTATGCTGTCAAGCAAGGTTTGATGCACAGGAACCCATTCTTTGAAATGGCGAAATCTGACAAGCTCCACAAAGTTTCAAGTGACAGAGAGTATCTGACTGTTGAAGAGTTGAAGCAAATGGCAGACGTTTATACAGGTAGCCCTCAGACTAAGCAAACCTTCATGTTCTGTTGCTTCACAGGTCTCAGGCATGGTGACATGGCAGCACTTACATGGGGTAACATTGAGAAAACAGACTTGGGTGAAGTGATTCATGTGCCATCAATGCAGAAGACAAAGCATCCAGTCATCGTACCTCTGGGTATCAAGGCAAAAGAATGGATGCCCGAACGTGGTGATGCGAAATCTTCTGACCTCGTCTTTCCAAATGCCCCTTCTATTGGTTGTGCCGACAGAGCCCTGAAGCACATGGCAAAGCGAGCTGGCATTAACAAGGTCATTTCATTTCACTGTAGCCGACACACCTTTGCCACAATGACCCTTACTGCCGGTAGCGACTTGGTCACAACGAGTAAACTACTTGGTCATAAGAATGTGCAGACAACTACGATCTATGCAGATGTAGTCATGGAATCTAAGGTTGGCGCAGTCAATCTGACTAATGGATTGTTCGGTTAAAGAGGACTCTTTGTGTTCAAATTAAGTTTATGTTCAAAAAAGTCTTGAAGGATTGTCTGAACACGCAAGAATCGGTGTTCAACATAGTCTTTGATTAAAATGGAATCTAAAACAGCAGTCATATACGCTCGCGTCAGCAGTATCGGTGACAGGCAGAGCACAGATCGTCAGGTCAAGGACTTGACGGACTATGCTGTATATCAAAAGATGGAAGTCCGTAAGGTATTCGAGGAACACATCTCTGGTGCGAAGAAGAATGATGAGCGACCTGTGTTGTGTGAGGCGATTAAGTATTGCAAGGAAAATCGCATTGATGTCCTTCTCGTCAGCGAGTTGTCGAGATTGGGCAGGAATGCGTTTGAGGTTCTTGCCTCTGTCAAGGACTTGCTTGACTGTGGCATCAACCTCTATATCCAGAAGGAGCAGTTCACGCTTCTTGACAAGGAAGGCAAGCCATCTTTGTTTGCTCCTGTCATGATAGCGACCCTTTCCACCTGTGCCCAGTTGGAACGTGATAATATCTCATTCCGACTGAACTCAGGTAGAAAGCAGTATGTTGAGAAAGGTGGTAAACTCGGCAGACCAGCAGGTTCCACCAAGTCCCAAGATAAAAAGAGGGAAGAATATAGAGAGGTCATCAACCTCCTGAACAAGGGGTATGCCATCCGTGATGTTGCTAAACTCACGGGTAAAGGTATAAGCACAGTTCAAAGAGTCAAGAAGGAATTTGTGGCTTGATACCTATTGTTGAACCATGATGGTGATTCACCCCTGTGGTTTTAACCAGATTCGGGAAAAGCTAATGTTGTTTCAAAAACCAGATTGGTGAAATAACAATGAGGTTTCCAAACCAGTACCCTATTTTAGGGCAGCGGTTTTAACCAATGTCGCATTTTGCGACGATGGTTTGGATGCAGGCTTTGAGCTAACAGAAAGCATAATCAAAATGTTTGTTTTATCTTTGTAATTTACAGATTATTAACGCATTATATTTGCTTATTTTGCAGAAAATCACTATCTTTGCATATATGATTTGAAGTTCAACTTAATACAAAACTCACTATGGAAGATTTGCTTTTGACCGTTCTTTTCTTCATCGCTCTTCGTGCTCTATTGAAGGGCTTCTTTGGTGGTAAGTCAACGTACACCCCAGACAAGTAACCTGACTAACTCATCCCATAATAACAAAGGTTGACGGCTCCATAAGTGTAGTCCCAGCCTTTATTGTTTCTGCATGAATACACTTCCCTTTCATCGGATTTTCCAAAAACAGAAACAGTCCTGAGCATTCAAATCATATCCGTAATTCACGGAGCAGGTGCTTGATGCTTAAATTTGTCGGATATGTTAAGGGTATAGCAAATTGCGATACCCTCCAATATAGTCGGTGAATTACGAAAAATGACTCAATTCTCCACGTCAAACCAGAGAGACAATTTGACTCCTGGTAAGACCGTATAAAACATCTGGACATCCAAAGGATGTGTTTTCAAAACACCCCCTAATTGTTGTAAACAGAACCAGATATTTGCCAATTCTTCCTCTCAATTGAACTAAAAAGCAAAGAAAAAGACGGTTCTTTGTCATATTTTTGTTTATTTCTGCACGTTTTACAAGAATTTTTAGTACTTTTTGACTATTCCTAAAATTAGTTGACAGAATTGGATGCGATTAACTAATTAGGTTTACAACTTTTATTCAGTTCTCTGTTTTACTTTACAAGTTCTGTTAGTTGAACTGATTTGTTTTACAAGATTTCATCAGTAAACTGATTTGCTTTACTACCTTCTCGCATTCCAATTGCAAAGTTAATGATTATTCCTTTGATTAGTGCAAGAAATAAAAATATTTCGTAATTTTGCTGTCAGAAGCCGAAGAGGAAGCGAGCTCTGCTGAGGAGCAACTCGCCAGCAATAGGTTTCTGCATCACACTGAAATAGTGGTATGGGCGTTGTCTTTCGGGGCAGCGCCCATTATTTTAGGAGATGCTGTATGGCTAAGAAAAACCTATCAGCTGCCTGTGGCAGCAGGTCTGTTCCATGGATTGCACCAACACCTTTTTTGTTCTCCAACTTCTGTATGTACCGTTTCGGGAGTCTTGTATCCAATGCTCATATGCGGACGTTCTGTATTATAGAAACGTATGATACGAGTCAGTTCTTCCTTACAATTCTCTATTGACGGTATGCTCATCTTGTAGAGCCATTCTGTTTTGATGATGCCATTGGCGCGTTCTGCAATGGCATTTTCGAGAGGATCACCGCTTTGGGTCATGCTTATCATTATATTATGTGCCTTTAGCTCCTTAACGTATGCAGCACTACAGTACTGGCTTCCTCTATCAGAATGATGGATGAGACGGGATGCTGTTTCATCGTCAATTGTTGCCAGTGCCATACGCAGTGCCTCCAATGGGTATATGGTTTCCAAGGTCGGTCCTACTGCCCATCCCACAATCTTATGAGAATAGGCATCCGTGATAAGCGACAAGTAACACACACCCTCAGTTGTTTCTATGTACGTTATGTCACTGACCCATATTTCGTTAGGTCGCATGGGAACCACATCCTTTATCAAGTTGTCATACTTGTGGTAATGATGACTGGAGTCAGTTGTCTTGTAGTGACGACGTCTTTTCAACTGCACCATCAATCCATTGGCACGGAGCA
>ERZ780090.15-NODE-15-length-63659-cov-19.4983_pt1 | contig 63659 bp, 54 predicted proteins | sample MGYA00433086_ERZ780090 | MGnify/ENA primary metagenome ERZ780090 (study PRJEB29588, sample SAMEA1972002) | human gut metagenome | biome: human gut; feature: human-associated habitat; material: faeces | place: Denmark | collected 2008/2010 ...
ACGGCGGACGGAATCTGATCGGACGGCGGACGGAATCTGATCGGACGGCGGACGCCACCAAAGGACAAAAGCTGCGGTTAAGGCATGAAAAAAGGTATGGCGAGCGCCATACCTTACTATGATTGGATAGAATGTTCAAGACATGAGGGGATTGGAGAATGGGCTATATCTTCAGCTTATCGCAGAGAAACTTCAGGAGCGAATAGAAGAGGACGGCGAAGAGCGAGCCGACGCTGGCTCCGCAGAAGAGGTCGCCGAAGTAATGTACTCCGAGATACATTCGCGAGTAGCTCACTACGACAGCCCAGGAGAACATCATCACCGTGAACCGCTTGTTGCGGAAAACGAGCGACATGAACATAGCGAGAGCAAAGGTGTTAGCTGCATGGCATGAGGGGAATCCGTATCTGCCTCCGCGATAGCCGTTGATGACATGCACCAAATGCGACAGCGGATTGTTGAGATTGGCTGGACGCAGACGGCACACTTCGGGACGAATGAGAGATGCGCAAGTCTGGTCGGCTGCGAGTATTATCAATCCGATGGTGATCAGACATAGCGTTGCGCGTTTCCACGAGAAACGACGGAAGAGCATATACGTGAGCACTATGTAGAACGGCACCCATATCCAACGCCCACTGATACACCACATTACGGCATCGAAGAAAGGGCTGTGCGCACCGTTGACGATTAGCAAAAGACGGGCATCGAGATCGGCAAGCCACAAGATAATTTCCTTAAAAAAATTGAACCACATTTTTTAATTTTGTTTTATCAAACACTTGGCATTAAGAATAGTTTTGCAAAGTTACAATTAAATATCCAAACAACTACTTTCGGGACACAATTTTGCGCATTTTTATTGTTTTGTTCAATTGTTTCAGTAACTTTGTAGGATAAAGACATGTATTCACTAATTGTATCATTATGACAGAAGGATATAAGAGTAAGAAGTATGGTGTGCCGACGAAGCGTTTCGTGCAGACCATGGACTTGAAGGACGACAGCGAACTGATTCGCAAATACCGCGAGGCTCACGACCGGGAGCATTTCTGGGATGAGATAAAGGAAGGCATCAAGACGGTGGGTATTCTTGAGATGGAGATATACATCTTGGGCAACCGACTGGTAATGATAGTGGATGCGCCGGTAGACTTCGATTGGGATACGGCTATGAAGCGCCTCGCTACCCTGCCCCGTCAGGAGGAATGGGAGAAGCATGTAGCTGAGTTCCAGAACTGCTCGGCGGACGCCACAAGCGACGAGAAGTGGCAGATGATGGAACGCATGTTCTATCTGTACGAGTAGATGGTGAGATGGTGAGGTGGTGAGATGGTGAGATGGTGAGATGGTGAGATGGTGACATATGCAAATTTCAACATCTCACCATCTCAACACACACCTTATTATATATATAAATACTTAACACAAAATACAGACAGCAAATGAAGAAACTTTTATCGTTGCCCCCAAATCTTGTGGGCAGTTTTCACGACATAACCGAACTGCCGCAGAGCGAGTGGTTCTGTACTAACGACCCTGTGGGCAAGAAGCTCGGTTCGGGCGGCGGCACAACATGGCTGCTGCGCGCAGCTTACGAGGACTATAAAGCTCAGAACGCCGACGCTGCGAGCTTCGACGAATGGCTGGCAGCCGACAAGCGACTGCTGCTGCACGCCGGCGGACAGAGCAGACGTCTGCCGTCTTACGCTCCGTCGGGCAAGATACTCACGCCGCTGCCGGTGTTCCGCTGGGAGCGCGGACAGAGTCTGAACCAGAACCTGCTGTCGCTGCAGGTGCCGCTCTACCAGCGCATCATGGACATCGCCCCACGCGGTCTGAACACGATGATTGTGAGCGGCGACGTGTACATACGCTCCACAGAACCGCTGCAGCCGATACCCGAGGACGCAGACATCGTATGCTACGGCCTGTGGCTTGGCCCCGAGATTGCGAAGGACCACGGCGTGTTCGTAAGCACCCGCGAGAAGCCCACCGAACTGAAATGCATGCTTCAGAAGCCTTCGGTGGAGACGCTCTCGGCGCTGCTCACCGACCATTTCTACCTCACCGACATCGGCGTATGGATTCTCTCAGACCGCGCCGTGAAGGTGCTCATGCAGCGTTCTACAAACGGAACCGACATAGCGAAAGACGAGGTGGTGAACTACGACATGTACGGCGAGTTCGGCTGCGCTCTCGGCTACGAGCCGGGCGTGAAGGACGAGGCAGTGAACGCGCTGAAGACCGTGATACTGCCGCTGCCGGGCGGCGAGTTCTACCATTTCGGCACATCGCACGAGCTGCTCTCGTCGATGCTCGCCATACAGAACATCGTGAACGACCAGCGCGAGATTATGCACCACGACCGCAAGCCCCATCCGTCTATCTTCGTGCAGAACACAGAGCTGAAGCCCAAGTGGACACAGCAGAACCGCAACGAGTGGGTGGAGAACGCATACGTAGGCGAGAACTGGACGCTGACGCAAGACAACATCGTGACCGGCGTGCCAGAGAACGACTGGACGCTGACGCTCGCCGAGGGCCAGTGCGTAGACGTAGTGCCTGTAGGCACAGACAGCTGGGCTGTGCGTCCGTACGGCTTCAACGACAAGTTCCGCGGCGACCTGGCTGACGTAGAATACCTCGGCCGTCCGTTCGCAGAGTGGGCAGCCGAGCGCGGCATTGACATCAACGCGATAGAAGGTCGCCACGACCTGCAGGCAGCACGCATCTTCCCCGTTGTCGACAACACCGACGACATGGGCATCGTGCTGCGCTGGATGCTCGGCGAGAGCACACTGGCAGAGGGCAAGGCTATATGGGAGAAGGCACAGCGCATGAGCGCCGACGAGATAAGCGCCGAAGCCAACCTGCGCCGTCTTGTGGAGCAACGCACCAAGTTCCGCCTGAAAAACCTGCCGATGATTGCGAAGAACTGGCAGCACAGCGTGTTCTACCAGAGCGACCTGCAGACCGTAGCACGCGAGTACGGCAAGCACAACGTGCCATTGCCCGACGCTCTGCCCGAGCAGGCACCGCTTCTGACGCGCACCTGCGACGCCATGTTCCGCTCAGAAGCCGAGCGTCTGCGTTCAGGAGGCAACGCACAGAGCGCCAATAATGCAAAGAAATTCGAGGCAGAAGCGTTCTCACTGCTCCGCGAAGGACTCACCACAGAGGCGTTGCGCGTGAAGCAGCGCCCACACCTGTCGGTATATGCCGACCAGATTGTATGGGGCCGTTCGCCGGTGCGCATCGACATAGCCGGCGGATGGACCGACACACCGCCGTTCTGCCTCATGGAGGGCGGCAACGTGGTGAACCTCGCCATCAACCTCAACGGACAGCCGCCGCTGCAGACTTACGTAAAGCCCTGCGCCGAACCGCACATCATACTCAGAAGTATCGACCTCGGTGCATCTGAGATTATCACCACATACGACGAACTGTCGGCATACAACAAGGTAGGCTCGCCGTTCTCAATACCGAAGGCAGCACTCTCGCTCGCCGGATTCCTGCCGCGATTCTGCAAGGACAGCTATCGCACACTCGAGGAGCAGTTGCGTGCGTTCGGTTGCGGCATCGAGGTGACGCTACTCTCAGCGATACCTGCCGGAAGCGGACTCGGCACCAGTTCGCTGCTCGCGTCAACGGTGCTCGGAGCGCTCAGCGACTTCTGCGGACTCGGCTGGGACAAGACCGAGATTGGCCACCGCACACTCGTTCTCGAACAGCTGCTCACCACCGGCGGCGGCTGGCAAGACCAGTACGGTGGACTTCTGCCTGGCATAAAGCTGCTGCAGACAGAGCGCGGATTCGGTCAGAGTCCGGATGTGCGCTATCTACCCGGCGATCTCTTCCAGCAGCCCGACTACCGCGAATGCCACCTATTATATTATACAGGCATCACGCGCACGGCAAAGACTATCCTCGCCGAGATTGTGCGCCGCATGTTCCTCAACGAGCACGACGAACTGCTGCAGTTGCGCGAGATGAAAGCGCACGCTCTTGAAATGTTCGACGCAATACAGCGCCTCGACTTCGAACGCATGGGACGTCTCGTCGGCAAGACATGGCAGCAGAACCAACTGCTCGACGCCGGCACCAATCCGCCTGCCGTAGAAGCACTCACAAGACTCATAGACGACCTCTGCCTCGGCTACAAACTGCCTGGCGCAGGTGGCGGCGGCTACCTATACATGGTGGCTAAGGACGTGGAAGCAGCTGCACGCATACGCAGCATTCTCAACGAGAACCGACCGAACGACAAGGCACGCTTCGTAGAGATGAGCCTGTGCAAGGACGGATTCCAAGTGAGCAGAAGCTAACCGCTTTAGTTGAAACAAAAAAACACGAGCTGGAAAGATTTTCCAACTCGTGTTTTTTTGTTTTTAAGCCTTACTAAGCCTCTTTAAGCCTTCATAAGCCGAAAAGGAAGGCTAACTAAGCCCTCCCCCACGGGGAGGGTTGGGAGGGGCTTTACTTGCGAACACCTTCTTTCCGTTCACGATGTAGAAGCCGCGAGCGATGCCGTCGAGCGATTTAACGCCCTTGGCGATGCGCTTGCCGTCTACGGTGAAGACGTCGAAGTAAACGCTCTCGCCTTCTGCAGCCGAAGTGACGAAAGTGAACATCACGTAAGGCAGAGAAGTATATTCAGCAGGTATGTTACAGACGTTGTGCGCCAATCCTTGGCAGAATTGTCGAGCTTGCTGTAGTCGACAACGCAGAGCTGCTTCTCAGAGAGGTCGGGCTTGCGTATGTAAACCACCACCTTGCCATTGGCGTCAGCCAGTGTAGACTTCGTAGAGAACACGAGCGTCGGGTTTGCGGCGCCCTTGAGCGAAATCTTACCCGAACCGAGCAGCGCAGCATCCTTGGCAGAAGCCGATACATAGCCGGCGCAGCCACCGTCGCCATCAGCAGAGAAGCCCTGCATAAGGCTGAATGTAGACTCCTCGCTACCCTTCTCCTCGATAAACCACATGCTGTTGTCGAGTCTGCCGCCCTTGAAGTGCTCCTCGAACGGCAAGTCGTACGGCTTGCCCACGATGATGCCCGGCGACATTGCGCGCGGACCCTCGCCTACCGAGTTCTCTGCACCGAGAGCGTAGTTGATCCCAAATCGGTCATTAGAAAATGACAAGAAACTTTTTCTAATGACCGATTTGGGTTAAAGTTCATTATTGATAGGTTATTAAAAAAAGTGACTTACAAGTAAGTTAAAAATGAGAGTTGAAAATTGAAAGTTGAGAATTGAAAATTGAAAGTTATGATTACCTTTATTGATATACTTTAATAGCATAATATTTAGCAATATTGCATATCATAACTCTCAATTCTAAATTCTCAATTCTAAATTCTCAATTCTCAATTCTCAATTCTCAATTCTCAACGATAATCAGAATTATCGAAGTTCGGTCTGGAAGAACTGCGCCACCTGTCTGAGCAAGTGGTTGCGTGTGTTGCCTCCGTAGATGCTGTGGTTGCGGTTGGTGTAGTAGAGTTCGCGGAAGTCCTTGTCAGCCTGTACGAGAGCCTCCGAATACTCGTATGCGTTCTGCGGATGCACGTTATCGTCGGCTGTGCCGTGACAGATGAGCAGAGCGCCGTGCAGCTTAGAGGCACGTTCAATCGGGTTGGTGGCATATCCGTCAGGGTTCTCCTTCGGTGTGCGCATGTAGCGCTCGGTGTAAACCGAGTCGTAGAACTTCCAGTTGGTAGGCGGCGCGATAGCCACACCAGCGCGGAACACGCCGCGACCCTCCGACATACTCATCAGCGTGTTGAATCCGCCGTAGCTCCAGCCCCAGATTCCGATGCGGTTTTTGTCTACGTAGGGCAGCGTGCCGAGATAGATGGCAGCCTCAACTTGGTCTTTCGACTCGAGGTCGCCGATGTTCAGATATGTACACTTCTCGAACTCAGAACCGCGTCCGCCTGTTCCGCGTCCGTCAACGCATACGCAGATGAAACCCTGCTGAGCCAGGTAAGAGTCGAACGCACCGCCCGAACCCATCGAGCCTGCGCTCCATTCGTCCTTCACCATCTGGCTGCCCGGTCCGCTGTACTGGTGCATGATGACAGGATAGCGCTTTGACGGGTCGAAGTTCTGCGGCTTCAGAATCCATCCGTTCAGCTTCACGCCTTCCGAAGTGGTGAACTCGAACGGTTCGCGCTTGCAAAATCCGTACTCAGCCGCGAGCTTCTTCAGCGCAGCATTGTCCTGAAGCGTAGAGATTACCTTGCCCTCACGAGTGCGAGTAGTATATATATAAGGTGTGTTGTAATCGCTCCATGTGTTGATGAAGTACTGGTAGTCGCCCGAGAAGAGAGCCGAGTTCCATCCCTTCTGATTGGTGAGTCGCTCGGTCTTGCCGTTCTTGTGCGCAACAAACACCTGACGGTCTGCCGCTCCGAGCGCAGCCGCCTGATAGTAGACGTCGCCCGTCTTGGCGTCGTAGCCGTACACCTCGGTGATATCGTAGTTGCCCTCGCCGATAGTGCGCAACAACTGACCATTCATGTTGTAAACGTAGAGCTTCATGTAGCCCGAGCGGTCGCTCGGCAGAAGTATGTTGTTGCCGATGAACTTCACGCCCTCCATGGCTTCCTCCTTAACATACTTGGGCACCGACTCCTTCACAATGAGCTGCGCAACGGTGCTGCGCGGGTTCACGCCGTAGAGGCAAAGCTCGTCCTGATGGCGGTTCATGGTGTATACCACCACACGCGCCGGGTCTACAGTAGCCTTGATGCGCGGCATGTAGCCGTCGGCGTCGAGCGGCACCTCAAGCTTCGAAATCTTGTGCGACTTGATGTCGTAGCTCCAAGCCGACACGAGACTGTTGTCCTCGCCCGCCTTGGGGTACTTGTACTCGTAATAGCCGGGGTAGATGTCGTTCTCCATCTTCTCAGGCTTCAAGCCCTTGTACATCTGCAGCGAGTAGGTCTTCACACGCTGCTCGTCGTAGCGCAGCCAGCAAATCATAGTGCCGTCGGCGTTGAACGTGAGCGCACGATTGAAGCCGAACTCCTCCTCGTTCACCCAGTCGGGCAAGCCGTTGATAACCTCGTTGCGCTTGCCGTCCTTCGTCACCTGAATCTCTGCGTTGTCATAGAGCAGCTTCACGAGGAAGATGTTATTGTCGCGCACGAACGCCACCTGCAGTCCGTCGTTCGACCACACCGGCACCTGCTGCTTGTCGCCGTCCGAAAGGCGCGCCAGCTTGTGCGAAGCGATGGTGTATATGTAGTACGTAGCGCGGAACGAGCGGCGGTATATGCGCTCCGTCTCGGTCTGTATGAGCATACGTGTGCCGTCGGGTGAGAGGATGTATCCGTCGAAGTCCTTTATCTTCTTGCCCATCGTGTTGTCTACGTCGAAGAGCGTGGCAATCTTCTTGCCCGTCTTGAACGAATAGCTCTCCACACGCTTGCCGTCGTCGCTGATGCGCGCATAGGTGTCGGTGCCTTCAATAGGGTTGATACCGTTCACGGTCTTCGCCGCAAACTTACCGCTTGTGATGTCCTTTATCGACAGTTTCTCGGCTGCCGACATGCTTGTAACAAACATGACTAATGCTGTAAAAATAAATAGTAATCGTTTCATTATCATTATTTTGATTTTCAACCCACAAATTTACAGCTATTTCTTCACACTATGAAATGAACGCGCGATTTTAATATACACATACGATTATAATATAAGTTAAAAACCACAAGGACGGAACGCATCTGTGATATTTTCTGTAAATTTGCAGTGATATATCACACATTTTTTGAAATTAGTATGTTGGAGAATAACGCAGCACAAACGGAGCGTAAGAATCCGTTTTTTGAACCTTATAACACCCCGCACGACACAGTTCCGTTCAATCGCATAGAGATAGGCGACTACGAGGAGGCTTTCCTCGAAGGCATACGCCGCGACGACGAGGAGATAGAGAAGCTCGTGAACGACCCCGAAACCCCTACTTTCGAGAACACCATTGTGCGTGTAGACAACGAGAACGGCGAGAACTACTACGACTTGCTCTCACGCGTGTCTACCGTGTTCTCGTGCATGCTCAGCGCCGAGACTTGCGACGAACTGGATGCTTTGGCGCAGAAGATGAGTCCGATACTCACAAAGCACGCCAACGACGTGAAGCTTAACAAGCGCCTCTTCGAGCGCATCAAGTACGTATACGAGAACCATCGCGAGCTGACCGCCGAGGAGCAGATGCTGCTCGACAACTGCTACGATGGTTTCGTGCGCAGCGGTGCGCTGCTCGACGACGAGGGCAAGGAGCGCCTGCGCAACCTCACGGAGGAGGCAAGTCTGCTCTCGCTGCAGTTCTCGCAGAACCTGCTGAAGGAGAACAAGGCGTTCACGCTGCACATTACAGACGAAGCACAGCTCGACGGACTGCCCGAAACGGCACGCGAGGCGGCGGCTCTCGCTGCTAAGGAGGCAGAGAAGGAGGGATGGCTCTTCACGCTCGACTATCCGAGCTACTCGCCGTTCATGACCTACTCCACTCAGCGCGAGCTGCGCCGCCAGCTCTACATGGCACGCAACACCGAGGGCACACACGACAACACAGAGAACAACCTCGAGATATGCAAGCGCCTCGTCAACTTGCGCCGCGAGATAGCGCAGCTGCTGGGCTACGAGACATACGCCGACTACGTGCTCGTGCATCGCATGGCGTCTAACGCCGAAAACGTGTACAAGCTGCTCAACGACCTCATCGACGCTTACAAGCCTACAGCCGTTGAGGAGGTGAAGGCGCTGGAACGCGAGGCGAAGCAGACCGAGGGCGACGACTTCGTGATGGAGCCGTGGGACTTCAGCTTCTACTCGCACAAGCTGCAGATGCGCGAGTACAATCTCGACGCCGAGATGCTACGCCCCTACTTCGAACTGTCGAAGGTTATCGACGGCGTGTTCGGCTTGGCTACGCGCCTCTACGGCATCACGTTCAAGGAGAGCACGGACATTCAGGTGTACCATCCCGACGTGAAGGCTTACGAGGTGTTCGACAAGGACGGTTCGTTCCTCGCCGTGTTCTACGCCGACTTCCATCCGCGCAAGGGCAAACAAGGCGGAGCCTGGATGACAGAGTTTCAGGGTCAGTGGATAGACCGCAAGGGTGTGAACGTTCGTCCGCACGTGAGCGTGGTGATGAACCTCACAAAGCCTACCGACGAGAAGCCGGCGCTGCTCACGCTGGGCGAGGTGGAGACCTTCCTGCACGAGTTCGGTCACTCGCTGCACGGCATGTTTGCCAACACACGCTTCGAGAGTCTGAGCGGCACCAACGTATGGTGGGACTTCGTTGAGCTGCCCTCGCAGTTCATGGAGAACTACTCGGTTGAGAAGGAGTTCCTGCGCACCTTCGCCTTCCACTACAAGACGGGCGAACCGATGCCCGACGACCTCATTGAACGCATCGTGCGTTCGCGCAACTTCATGGCAGCTTACGCCTGTCTGCGCCAGGTGAGCTTCGGTCTGCTCGATATGGCTTACTATACGAAGAAGGAGGAGTTCACAGCCGACATCATTCCGTTCGAGAAGAAGGCGTGGGAGAAGGCGATGGTTACGAATCAGTTGCCCGACACGTGCATGACAACGCAGTTCTCACACATCATGGCTGGCGGATATGCTGCTGGCTACTACAGCTACAAGTGGGCTGAGGTGCTCGACGCCGATGCGTTCAGCGTGTTCAAGAAGAACGGCATCTTCGACCATAAAACAGCGCAGAGCTTCCGCGACAATATCCTCTCGAAGGGTGGCACCGAGCATCCGATGACGCTCTACAAGCGTTTCCGCGGACAGGAGCCTACTATCGACGCTCTGCTCGAGCGCAACGGAATAAAGAAATAGAGTTTTCTTAGCGGAGGCTTCCACCTTCGCTACGATGAAGAATAAAAACAACAACGATATGCCAACAAACGAAACAAAAGAGAGCAAGCAGCTTAAGCTCGACCTGCGCTATCTGCGCATGGCGCGCATCTGGGCAGAGAACAGCTACTGCCAGCGCCGCAAGGTGGGCGCGCTGGTCGTGAAGGAGAAGATGATCATCAGCGACGGCTACAACGGCACACCGAGCGGATTCGAGAACGTCTGCGAGGACGCTACCGACACCACGAAGCCCTATGTGCTGCACGCCGAGGCGAACGCAATCACCAAACTGGCACGCAGCTCCAACAACAGCGACGGCGCTACGCTCTACGTTACGGCAGCGCCCTGCATCGAGTGCTCGAAGCTCATCATACAGGCTGGCATAAAACGCGTGATATACGCCGAGCAGTACCGTCTGAACGACGGCATCGACCTGCTGCGACGCGCTAACATAGAAGTAATATATCTAAATCCAGACGATTATGAACACAAAGAAACCGAATAGGTTCATGCCGTTGATAATGGCTCTCTGCGTGATAGTGGGCATACTCATTGGCACGTTCTACGCGAACCATTTCTCTGGCAACCGACTGAATATCATCAACTCGGGTTCGAACCGACTCTCGAACCTGCTGCACATCATCAACGACCAGTATGTTGACAAGGTGGACATCGACTCGCTCGTCGACATCGCCATTCCGCAGATAGTTGCCGACCTCGACCCCCACTCCGTCTATATCTCGGCTAAGGATGCGCAGGCTGTGGCCGACGACCTGAAGGGTTCGTTCTCTGGCGTGGGCATCGAGTTCACCATACGCCAAGACACCATCCGCGTGCAGAACGTGGTGAAGAACGGACCAGCTCAGCGCGCTGGCATCATCGCCGGCGACAAGATTGTGAGCGTCGACGGCAAACCGTTCGTGGGCAAGATAGTGACCAACGAGGAAGCTATGCGCCGACTGAAGGGTCCGAAGGACACGAAGGTGAAGCTCGGCGTGGTGCGCTACGGACAGAAAGCCGTGAAATACTTCACCATCACACGTGGCGACATACCGCAGAAGAGCATCACTGCGGCATATATGCTCGACGAGAACACGGGCTATATAAAGGTGAGAAGCTTCGGCGAGACTACTTATCCCGAGATGCTCATCGCGCTGGCTCAGCTCTCGCAGGAAGGCTTCCAGAACTTGGTCATCGACTTGCGCGACAATACGGGCGGATACATGAACTCTGCTGTGCAGATGGCTAACGAGTTCTTGCCGAAGAACAAGCTCATAGTGTATATGGAGGGCCGCAAGTCGCCGCGTCAGGACTTCCGTTCCGACGGTCACGGCTCTTATCAGAAGCTGCCGCTCTGCGTGCTTATCAACGAGGGTTCTGCGTCTGCATCCGAGATCTTCGCCGGAGCCATACAGGACAACGACCGCGGCACCATCATCGGTCGCCGTTCGTTCGGCAAGGGTCTTGTTCAGCAGCAGATTGGCTTCCCCGACGGCTCTATGATACGCCTCACCATCGCACGCTACTACACCCCGTCGGGTCGTTGCATACAGAAGCCGTTCACGGCGGGCGACACAAAGGACTACGAGAGCGACATCGTAACGCGATATGAGCACGGCGAGTTCTTCTCGCAGGACAGCATAAAGCATCAGGGTCCGGCTTATCACACCGGCATCGGTCGCACGGTGTACGGCGGTGGCGGCATCACGCCCGACATCTTCGTGCCCGAAGACACGCTCGGCATGACAAGCTACTACAAGCAGGCGGCTATTTCGGGCCTCATCCTGCAGTTCGCCTTCACCTATACCGACAACAACCGTCCGAAGCTGAACACCTTCAGAGACATGATGGCGATGTCGAAGTATCTGGTGCAGCAGAACACGGTGGAGAAGTTCGCGGCATACGCCGACAAGAACGGACTGAAGCGCCGCAACCTGATGATTCGCAAGTCGCACAAGCTGCTCGAGAAGTCCATCAACTCGCGCATCATCTACAACATCATGAACGATGAGGCGTGGACAGCATATCTCAACCTCGACGACCCGACGATTGAGAGGGCGCTCGTCGTATTCAAGAACCATGCTGCGTTCCCGAAGAAACCCGGTATTAAGAAGTAAATTGAGAGTTGAAAGTTGAGAGTTGAGAGTTATGATTACCCAAAAGAGCGAGTTTTTTGCATTATGTTCTAACAATAATTCATATCATAACTCTCAATTCTCGATTCTCAACTCTCAACTAAATCAAACTTTAGCTAATATGAAAAAATCAGAACTCCGCAAAGAGATAAAGAACCGCAAACGACAGTTCACGAGCCAGCAGCTCAGCGAACTGTCGTTTGCTGTAATTATGCGTCTGCTCGCCCACAAGCGACTGAAGGACGCCCGCACCGTGATGCTCTACTACTCGCTGCCCGACGAGGTGTATACACACACGCTGGTCGATGCGCTGCTTGCCAGCGGCAAGCGGGTACTGCTGCCGCGCGTCACGGGCGAAGGCACTATGGAACTGCGCCTTTACACCGGTCCGCAAAGTCTCGAACAAGGTACTTACAACATCATGGAACCCGTTGGCGAGGTATTCACAGACTATGCGCAGATAGACCTCGCCGTGATACCTGGCGTGGCGTTCGACCGCCAACTCAACCGCATGGGACGCGGCAAGGGCTTCTACGACCGACTGCTGCCGCAGCTCGGCGACGCCTACAAGATTGGCATCTGCTTCGACTTCCAGCTGGTTGAGAGCATAGAGTGTGAAGAGCACGACATCAAGATGGACGAGGTTATAGCAGGAAGTGCAGTTGTCTCAACTGCACTATAAAAGAAAAATAAACAACTAATAAACCAATGAGCATAAGACTAAGCATCACCCCACGCACACTCCACTTCAAACAACCTGCCGGAACGTCGCGCGGCGTTTACACCACGCGCCAGTCGTGGTTCGTCACGGCTACCGACGACGCACGTCCCGGTGTGCAGGGCGTGGGCGAATGTGCGCCGTTGCCCGACCTGAGCTGCGACGCTTCACCCGAATATGAGAAGCGTCTTCATGAGCTTTGCCGCATCGTAGAGCAGCAGGGCGACATCTGCTACGACGCTTTGCGTCCGTATCCGTCGGTTCTGTTCGGACTTGAGACGGCTCTGCTCGACCTCGAGCGTGGCGGCACAGGCGTGTTGTTCGACAACAGTTTCGCTCGTGGCGAGACAGGCATACCTATCAACGGACTGGTGTGGATGGGCAACTACGAGGAGATGCTGCAGCGCTTGGAGGAGAAGATGCGTGCCGGCTTCAGATGCGTCAAACTGAAGATTGGCGCCATCGACTTCGACCGCGAACTCGACCTTGTGCGCCATATACGCAACGCTTTCACGAAAGAACAGATTGAGCTGCGCGTAGACGCCAACGGCGGATTCACTGCCGACTGTGCGCTGCAGCGTCTCGAACAGCTTGCGCAGTACGACATCCACTCTATCGAGCAGCCGATTCGCCAGCACCAATGGGCGGAGATGGCGGCGCTCTGCAAGACTACGCCGATACCTATCGCGCTCGACGAGGAGCTTATCGGCGTAAACGACCTGTCTATGAAGGAGCAACTGCTCGACACTATCCGTCCGCAGTACATCATCCTGAAACCGTCGCTGCACGGCGGAATGCACGGATCGCGCGAATGGATAGCGCTTGCCGGCGAACGCGGCATCGGTTCGTGGATAACGAGTGCGCTGGAGAGCAACGTTGGTCTGAACGCAATAGCTCAGTTCGCCGCGGATGTCTACGACGACATAACCATGCCGCAAGGACTTGGCACGGGGCTGCTCTTTACCGACAACATCCCGATGCCGCTCGAGATTCGCGGCGACCGTTTGTGGCGAACACGATAGACACCATCATTTTATTTCTTGCGAAAGCAATACTGTCTGACTACGGCTCCTGCGTCGTCGGCGAGTATTTTTGTGAAACCCGACGCAGGAGTATTGATGGTAAGCGGCTGCGCCTGAGACACCAGCTGCTTGCCGTTCACCGCCACGCTCAACTTATTTCCCTTCACGCTGACGTTCGCCGTAGACCACTCGCCTACTGCCTCGAACTTGTGCCATTTGTTTTCGCCCTCAACACACACGCCACGCTTTGCGTCGAACTTCAGAATCGGCGTCGAGTGCAGACTGAGCGTGAGCAGACCCTCCGCACGCCAGTCGAACGCCATGTCAAAGTCGGCCAGCTCGTCGTGCATCACCCAGAAGCCGCGCTTCTCCATGCTTGTCTGCTCGGTATGCGAGAGATTTAACGCGCCGTCAGCCCGCCAGTTGTCGATAGCCGCAAGCGCCAGGTCGATATAAGCGTCCACGCCCTGCTCGTCGTAGTGGCGTATGAACGACTGCTTCGCCTTGTAGAGCAAGGCGTTGACAAGTTTTCCGCGGTTCATCTCGGGATGCGTCGCCACGAACTCCGTAACCGCCAGCGCCATTGCGTCGGCATACTGCTCCTTGCCGTAATAGCGCGTGATGTAGACGAACGCCTGCACGGTGTGCGTGTGTCCCATCGCCACCACAATCTGCGTGCGCAGCACATCGTCAGTCGCAAGAGCGTCGGCATCGCGCAGCAGCAGGTAGAGTTCAGTGCCGTTCAGCTCGCCCTTCTGCGCAGCATGGTCGGCAAGCACGAGGAAGCGCGCCAACACCGCATTGCGGTCGGCGCCCTCACGGCGCGCAGCAAGCCTCAGTAGTTCGGGCAGCGCCTTGCGTGCGTTGTCCATGATGATAAGACTGTCGGCTACGGGCGACGGCTGACGGGCTATGCTCTCCACCTCACGGCGCAGACTCTCCGTCCAGAGCGGCAGAGCCGTAGGCTTCTGTTTCTGCGCGGGCGCTATGCCAGCAATCGTAGACGACGCCGAAGCCGCCTTTCCGCGACGTGCGCTGATCACGGCGAGCAACTTTTCCTTCACCGCAGGGTTCGTCTTGGCAGCCTCTGCCAGTCGGTCGTCGATGTCGGGCATAGCCACGAGCATCTGCGCCACGGTCGTAGCGAGCTGGTCTATCTCAAGATACATAGCCACATGCGCCACATCGTTGGGCTTAGCCACAAGAGCCAGCTGCTCGAGCACGTGCTGCTGCACGTCGGGCTCGTAGCTGCGGTCGATAGCCTTCTTCAGTCCCTGTCGCACCACATCCACATACTTCATGCCCGTGGGCTTAAGGCTGTACGCCACGATGTCGTCGATGAGTTTCAGACAGGCGTGCTGCTGACGCACGTCGTCGGCATCGCCCATTCGGCTGAGCATCTCTATGCTCACATCGGCGTTGTTCGCCAGCGAATCGAGAATGTCTATAGTCGGCGTGCGCCCCGTCAGGGCTATCTGCTTCACAGCCTCCGTAGAGTACTTCTCTATGGCACGACGACTCATCTGCGCCACCGCCACGATGTGGCAGCAGAGCATCATAATCAGGAATAAAGTCTTTTTCATGCTGCAAAGTTACAATTTATTACGCAGATTTGTCGTAACTTTGCATAAAATAGGCGGCGCCTCGGCAATTAAAGTGAACTTTATTGCACTCGACTTGCACTATTTTTGCATAAAATACTTAAAATACGACAAAACGCAAACGATAAAAGATGCAGAACATAGACAGAAGCATACTACGCATAGCCCTGCCCTCAATAGTGGCTAACATCACCGTGCCGCTGCTCGGACTGGTAGACATGGCTGTCTCGGGACATCTCGGCAACGCCGTGTACATCGGCGCGGTGGCTGTAGGTTCGATGATATTCAACGTCATCTACTGGGTGTTCGGCTTTCTGCGCATGGGCACGAGCGGAATGACATCGCAGGCGCTCGGACGGCGCGACATGGGCGACGTGGCTACCACGCTGGCGCGCTCCATCGCCGTGGCTATAGGCGTGGCGGCGTTCATTCTGCTGCTGCAACGACCGCTCGGCACGGCTACTCTCGCCCTCGTCGGCGCCACGGAGGAGATAAACGCCGAGGCGTGGCACTACTTCCGCATCTGCGTCTGGGGCGCACCTGCGATGCTCTGCCTGTACAGTCTGACGGGCTGGTACATCGGCATGCAGAACACACGCCTGCCTATGTTCATCTCCATTATGCAGAACGTGGTGAACATCGCAGCCAGCTGCACGTTCGTCTACGCCTTCGGCATGAAGGTGGAGGGCATAGCGCTGGGCACACTCACGGCGCAATACGCCGGTCTGCTCGTCAGCCTGTCGCTCTGGAGCGCCACCTACGGCAAGCGCATACTGCGTCATGTAGAGTGGCGGCGCATCGTGGAGGGCACGGCTATGCGTCGCTTCTTCGGCGTGAACCGCGACATCTTCCTGCGCACGCTGTGCCTCGTGGCTGTCAACTTCTACTTCCTCTCAGCCGGTGCGTCGCAGGGCGCAGTGGTACTGGCTGTGAACACGCTGCTCATGCAGCTCTTCACACTCTACTCATACGTGATGGACGGCTTCGCCTTTGCCGGCGAGGCGCTCTGCGGCAAGCACTACGGCGCGCGCAACCACAAGGAGTTCGGTCGCACGGTGCGCCGCCTCTTCGCTTGGGGCGCAGCGCTCACCGCCGCCTACACGCTCGTCTACGCCGTGGGCGGCACGGGCTTTCTCGCTCTGCTCACCGACGAGCCTAACGTCGTGGCTGCCGCCGCCGACTATGCTCCGTGGGCTGTGCTGATACCGGTCTGCGGCTTGGCGGCGTTCATCTGGGACGGCGTCTTCATCGGCACCACCAACACGCGCGGCATGTTCGCCGCCACGGCTGTAGCGATGCTGGTCTTCTTCGCCGTCTATCTCTCGCTGCGCGGCGTGTGGCACAACCATGCGCTGTGGCTTGCGTTCCTGGCGTATCTCGCCGCGAGAGGAGCGGTGCAGAGCGCGATATACTTGAGAATCAAGGCAAACTCAAAATTTAAGAACTAAGGATATACGCATTTAACGGAAAACCCCAATTAACCTATTATTACAGGTCTCTTAGGATTAAACCCAAGTTGAGCCAACTTACGTATATGTGATGCTTGCTTACTAATATGTACACCAGACTCCGTAGCCGCCCATAAAAATCTTGGACATCCTGAAGGTAGCTTATTCAATGACGGAGCCTTTGACGTTAGCCATTTTTGCAACCATTCTTTTTTTTTCGCCATTTCAGAGATGTTTGAGGTATTGGCAGGATGCACCTCCACAAAAAAGACTTTATCATCATATCCTATGGCATAATCCCATCGTGGTTCATTAGGATATAAGAGTTTCGTCTCTTTATCAATATTTAAACTACCATCTACCTTACGACTGTCCTTTAATGTCACTGCACTTTTGTCTACATTCTCAAGAGCCTGCAAACCAAAGCAATAACCATTAACAACGTCAGGAGTATCCTCAACAGCCTTTCTAAAGTTACATGTTGGCGCTAATGCCTCTTTAGTTTTTTTACTTTTACTCATTGCAATAATTACTTACAAGATCTGTAGCTCGTGATGCAAAAGAAGACAAGCCTCCCCATTCGCTTACAACGCGTTGTTCATCCATTGCGTTGAGCGATGAAATATCAATGCTTACTACCTTACCATTCTCTTTTCTTTCGAAAGCGTAAGTTTTTATTGTTTTTTCAAAAATGCCATCAAGCATACCTCTGCCTTTAGCTTTTTCGTCAAACAGTTTCAATAAGTCTTCTTCTTTGTTCTTTCTTTTTGATTCCTTTAAGATATTAAAAGCCCATACAAACTCTAAAGGTACAGTAGAGTGCGTTGACACAATCACCTTTTTCCCCATCTGAACCAATTCGAGAATTTCCAGAAGAACAGCCATTATGGCTTGCGGATGAAGGCCCATTTCTGGTTCTTCAATCACAATATAATCATACTGGTCCTTATTAAGCAAATGCATTGGAGGACCAGACACACAATAGAAACCCATTAATAGAGGCATAAACTCTTTTTGACCTGCACTCCAAGCCATAAAAGGCATATCCATGCCTGCTACCTGCATACGCATCTTTCGTTGTCCATTCTCATTCTCCATAACAACTTTTCCGCCATGAAAAATAGAATTGTCAAACGAGTTTTTCTGTAGACTCTTCAAACGAGTTTTTATAGGATACAAAGTTGTATTTCCTCCCAACCCTATCGACATAAACACGCGTAAAATATCACTAAACTGACGCAACACATAAGGAGTAGTAGGATCAAATTCAGAGAATGCTTTGGGGCGACCATCCGATATACTGAAAATTCTTTGTGCAGGAATATAGAACAGTTTTTCTTCTTTTCCCTCCACGTTTTTTTTCATCAGAGAAGTTGCAAACGAAGCATCGGAACCATCAAAATTTATTTTCGTATCTTTTGTCCACACCCCAGCCATACCATTTCCAAAGAATGCATCCAATAAATAAGAAGCATTATTCTTGTTGATGATATAATTATATTTTCTCAATGTTTCTACTATTGCATCTTTATCTACTAAGAGTTTCAACAATTCTAAAAACAGGCTCTTTCCCGAAGCCTGGGCACCAACAAGAAACGTTAAGTCTCCAAATGTAACATCAGCCTTTCCTATCGGTCCAAAATTTTCAACCTTCAACTTGTCCATGTCTCGTGATTTTATATTTATCAAATGCAGTTATTACCATTGTTAAACATATCATTCATATGTTATATAATATGGCAAAGATATACATTATTTATGAGATAATCTCACTCTCTACCACTTTTCTTTATTATTTGTGCTGTATCACAAATAATAAAGAACATCATGCTGCTATCATACAAGTTACCACTGAAAGCGGTAATATTCTACGGCTAATTTTGAAAATCGCCGTACGATAATTCAAAAAAAATGAAAATCGTGACTACCAAAGCCACTTTTGCACAGCCTTTAAGCAAAAATACGGGTAAGTCCTATTGAAATTTCAAATACCATATCAAAAAGCTTGTTAGTTTCAATGAATAATTGTATCCTTGCTGCTGAAAATCTATGAAAATCCGCAACGCCATTGCGGATAATCTATGAAAATCCGCAATACCATTGCGAAAAAACAAGACTCTTTATTACATAAAAAATAGGCTGGAGACAACGCAACGACAGCGTTTGTCTCCAGCCTGTTTACTTTTTATATCACAACCATGCGTTGGTTGTCCGATTACCGCAGCGTGGGCACATCATTACCGCATAGCTAAAACATTATTACCGCATAGCAAAAATAAGGTTCCCACGCAGGGGTAACGAGCATTGCTGTGTAGTTTAACGCTTTTAGTTGACGCTGTCTGATTCTATATTCTTCAGCTCACATTCGCCAAAACCAAGTGTGCAATTGTAAGCCTGCTGCCGTTTTCTCCAGAATGAGTCTTTTCGCAGGATTTTTCTAAACAATCTTTGCATGGCATTAGGGTGACTAACGCAAATTATTTTTCAAGAAAAATACAAGTAAATCTTTTTTTTACACTACCTTTGCATTTGGATTGATTCGCCTTCGGGTGATGAGGTCTGTTTTTGTGGATTTATAATAATAGCGTTTGCTGTTTATTCGAAAAGTGTTCCTGAAGTTTGGCCGCGGAAGAACATATGTAACAGAATAAATAAGTAAGCGTCCGCGATAGCGTGGACGTAAAACTTATCTGTTGCATATAGGTTAGGCCAAACACCTTGGAACACAGGATAAGTGGACTCGTCCACGTTTCTGCGTTTCTATGGTATAAGGCTGATCTTAATGCAAACCAAAGTTCGGCTTTGTTGCTATTGGTAAAGGTGTTTGGTTTTAGCTTTTATTTTCTGAGTAACAAAGCAGTCGCATTAAAACTATTTTAAAAGCTTTAATGCTATGTTAAGATCATTGATTGAAGAACTGCCTCGTATTGCAAGCGAAGGCAGGCAAGAGGCTCAGCGCATCATCGAGCGATTGAGCAGTGGCACACGCATTGGGTTGCAAACCAATGAGCTTGTGTTGCCTCGCAAAGATGTCTCCGGATTCTTCCGTGGACAGGTTCCTAATATCCCGAATGATTTCAATGCTGCTTTGGATGGCGGCACTTGGATGAACCGCCTCGTGTATGGCGACAACCTGCTTACTATGCAGGCGCTGCTTGCCGGAGACCCTCAGACCGGATTGCCTTCATTAAGAGGCAAAGTCGACTTAATCTATATTGACCCGCCGTTTGATTCAAAGGCGGATTATAGAACGCCTATTACTTTGCCGAACATGAAATGTTCTCAGAAGCCTACAGTTATAGAACAATTCGCTTATGCTGATACATGGGAAGAGGGAACTATATCTTATTTAAAAATGATTTATCCAAGATTGGCTCTAATGAAAGAGTTGCTTTCTGAAAGAGGAAGTATTTATGTTCATATTGATTGGCACATAGGTGCTTATATGAAGATTATTCTTGATGATATTTTTGGCAAAGATATGTTTAGAAATGAGCTAGTTTGGACCTACTTCGGTTTCAAGAGGTCAACTACCAAAAAGTTTCCACAGAAACATGACATAATATACTCCTACGCAAAAAATAATGAATATGTGTGGAATACCCAATACAAGCCCCATTCAGCAGATTATATCAAGCGTTTTAAAAAAGATAAAAATGGCAGATTATACAGAGATGATGTAAATCCAACAGGTGGAGGAACAAGAATTATATACTTAGATGAAGTAAAAGGTGATATAGTTGATTCTGTTTGGGAAGACATTCCCCCCGTTAATCCAGTTGCTAAAGAACGTGTAGGATATGCTACCCAAAAACCCGAAGCCCTCCTCGAACGTATCATCAAAGCCTCTTCCAACGAAGGCGACCTTGTCTGCGACTTCTTCGGCGGCAGTGGCACTACCGCAGCTGTAGCCGAGCGATTAGGCAGACGCTGGATTACCTGCGACATCGGCAAGCCGGCAGCCTTAGTGATGCGCAAGCGTTTCATAGATCAGGATGTGAAGCCGTTCCTCTATCAGAGCATTGGCGACTATCAGAAAGAAGCCTTCCACAACAACAAGAAGCTACGCAGAGTGGGCGACCTCTCGCAGGTTGTATTAGGCTTGTTCGGTGCGCTACCGTTCACACCCGAACAAGTGAGCGACAGAAACTTCGGATACATAAAGGGCACACGCACACTGGTGATGGTAGACAGCCCGAACCGCCTCACAACAGCCGCCACCGTGCGACGCGCCGTAGAAGCAAAGGCTTCGCTGCTCGGTGGCGATTGGGATAAGGTTATTGTGCTTGGTTGGAACTTCGCCTTCGACATATCGCAAGCCATCGAGAAATACAAGAACAGCAATGTGGAGGTGTTGGTGATTCCGCCAGACCTGCTCGACAAACTCTCGAAAAAGGGCTTCAAGAAGCTGATTGCCGACAAGACGGTGCGCTTCTCTTCGCTGCAATATCTTGTGGTGAATCCGGTGGAAGTGAAAACAAACGAGAGCGGAGAGGACGAACTCAGCATCAGCCTCAACAACTATGTGCTGCTCTCGCCAGACAATATCCCATTGGATGATAAGGACAAGCTGAAACTGCAGCAGGTGATGGAGCAAGACCCGCTCTCGCTGGTAGAATACTGGAGCATAGACCCCGACTACGACGGAGAGACATTCCGCAGCACATGGCAAGACTACCGCGAGAATGTAGACAACGACAGCGACCCGCTGCATTGCGTGTACTCAGTCCGAATAAAGATGCCGCATAAGGACGAGCGAAAGGTATGCGTGAAAGCAGTGGATGTGTTCGGATTCGAGAGCCAGGTAATACTGGATGTAAAGTGCTGAAATGTTGAACCGGAAAACATACTGCGATTATGAATATCAATTCGAGTAACATATCATTGGAGCTGGCGCATCGGCTCACCGATGTAGTGAACGCCGCATGGGAGAACGGAGAGATGCTGGAGAAGGTTACACCGACCACAGCCTCGCTCTTGAAATACTGGTTCGGAGAAGGCTTCTGCGAACAGCGTCAGAAAAACTTTCACGAAGGACAGCGACAAGCCATACTAAACATCATATATCTGCACGAGGTGATGGGAGAGAAAAACGTGATGGACGCCTACGAGAACATCATACCCGAACTAATGGACCATGCAGACTTAGCACAGCTCGCCAAACCCAAATACCAGATGCCGAAGTATGCCGTGAAGATGGCTACGGGCACGGGCAAGACATGGGTGATGCACGCCCTGCTGATATGGCAGATGCTGAACGCACGCCACGAAGACGAGAAGAGCGGACGCTTCACACAGAAGTTTCTGATTGTAGCGCCCGGACTTATTGTGTACGACCGTCTGCTCGACGCCTTCTGCGGCAGAAAGAAACGAGACGCAGAACACCGCGACCCGCAGACCAACGACTACTATCTGAACCAAGATGTGTTCATACCGGAGCGCTATCGCGACGAAGTTTTCTCGTTCATTCAGAACAATGTGGTGACGAAAGAGGACGGCATAGGCAAGAAAACCACAGGCGAAGGCTTGATAGCCCTAACCAACTGGCACCTCTTTGAGAACCAGACAGCAGACGAGGATGAAAACGACGATGACGACCCGAACACTATTACTCCAACAAAAATAGTGAACACGCTGTTGCCGGTGCGCCCAGGCAAAGCGGCTGGCAACGACCTCGGTATGCTCGACCGCAGAGCATTGGGAGGCAACGAACTGGAGTACCTTGCCGGACTGAAAGACCTGATGGTTATCAACGACGAGGCGCATCACATACACGAGATAAAGCGAAACGGAGAGACCGAAGAAGTAGAATGGCAAAGAGGATTGAACGCTATCAGTGCAACCAAAGGCACACGCTTCATACAAGTAGACTTCTCGGCTACGCCGTTCGACACAAAGGGCGCAGGAGAGAAGCAGGTGAAACTCTTTTTCCCGCATATCGTGGTCGACTTCGACTTGCCGATGGCGATGAAGCAAGGACTGGTGAAGCTGCTGCTGCTCGACCGTAGGCAGGAACTCACCGAACTGGAGAACCTCGACTACAATGCCGAACGCGACGAACAAGGAAAAGTGGTGGGCTTGAGCGAAGGACAACGCATGATGCTGTGTGCCGGACTTACCAAGCTGCAGCGACTTGAGGAGGAGTTCGTGAAGCAGGACGAGAAAAAGAACCCCAAAATGCTCATCGTGTGTCAGGACACTACGGTGTCGCCCTTCGTTGAGGAGTTTCTGAAGTCGGAAGGATTGGGCAACGAGGACATCGTAACCATAGACAGCAACAAGCAGGGCGAGGTGAAGGACGAGGAATGGCAGGAAATAAAGAAGAAACTCTTCGACATCGACCGCTATAAAAGTCCGAAGGTGGTGGTCTCGGTGCTCATGCTTCGCGAAGGTTTCGACGTAAACAACATCTGTGTGCTTGTGCCGCTACGCTCTTCGCAGGCTCCTATCCTGTTGGAGCAGCTGGTGGGTAGAGGTTTGCGCTTGATGTGGCGAGAACCAGACTATCAAGAAGTGAAGCGCGAAGACCGTCTGCGCGTACTTAAATATCACCAACCGCCTACTACATACATCGATACATTGTCTATCGTGGAGCATCCGGCGTTCATCAAGTTCTACGACGACTTGCAGAAACAGGGCCTTGTGGCTACAGATGAAGGCGAAGTGGGTACGGGCGGAGCTACTGGCGATGTAATAAACGTGGCTCTGCGTGAAGATTATGAGAACTACGACTTCCAATGGCCAGTCATACTGCATGACTCTATCGAAGAGTTGGAAGATACGGAAATCGACTTGGACGACCTGCACCCGTTCACCATGTATCCTTTAGCAAAGCTACGTGAGTTTCTGGCAAGAGAAGGCGAGACGTTTGTGTCGCAAGAGTCGCTGACGAAAACCACGTTCGGAAAGTACAAGGTGACGGCTAACCTCTTCGACGCTAACGGATATAATGAGTATCTGCAGAAGTTGCTGAGAGTGGTCACACTGCGATTTGAGAATTGCCGCCGACAGGGTTTCCCGACCATACAGATAAACGAAGCGCAAACGGTGCAAGTGATGGATTGGTATATACGCACCCGACTCTTCAATATCCCGTTCAACCCGTTCAGCGGTAGCGATTGGAAGATTCTGCTCGCTAAAGACGGAATCGTGACCAAACATATCGTGGAGCAGTTTGCCGTGGCTATATATAATATGCAGAACCGTCTGACTAAGATAGATGCAGAGGTGAGCCATATTGATTTCTCTTCGTTGAAGGCTATCAAGATGAGAGAGTCGTACTCGATGGAAGTAAGCAAATGCATCTACCCGCGTCTGGGTTATCCGTCGCATGGAGGAGGACTGGAAAAAGCATTCATCGAATTCCTTGATAAGGATGCAGAAGTTGAGAAGTTCCTGAAGATTAACGAGTCGGGGCATTCGTTCGCTATTATATTCTATATTAGGAAAGACGGCTTGATGGCTACTTATCATCCCGACTTTATAGTGGCTACAGCAGAGAAAATATATCTGATAGAAACAAAGGGAGATGATAAGGTGAACGATAGCAATGTGCGGCAGAAACAGACAGCAACGGTTGAGTGGATAAAGAAAATAAACGCATTGCAACCTTCTGACAGAATGAACCGCACATGGGAATATGTGCTGGTTGGCGAAAGCGTTTTCTACTCGCTAAGCGGTAGCGGCGCAACAATAACAGACATCTGCAACCATTGCAAGGTGTCGTATTCGGTTGCCACGGGTAATTTGTTTGAATAAATGCAGCAAGGCTGAATTCGCTGTTGAGGAGCATTGCCTCGACTACGGAATCGGCCTTTTTCAATATTTTTAAGCCTTAACGATGGCTGCACGGATAAAAATCCGTACTTTTGTATTCTAAAATATAGAACTTGACAGAAATGAACCTACCACAAGACTTCGAACAACAAATACGTCCGCTCTTCGGCGACGATCTGTACAATCGGCTCGCGGCGGCGCTCGACAACGACGACACGCCGACAAGCGTGAGGCTCAATCCGTTCAAACAGAACGGGGGCGACGTGGCTGACGAGCTGAAGGACTGCTGCGTGCCGTGGTGTCCGACGACAGGACGCTACCTGAAGAGTAGACCTAACTTCACGTTCGACCCGCTGCTGCACGCTGGTACGTACTACGTGCAGGAGGCGTCGTCGATGTTCGTCGACCATGTGGTGCGCCATCTCATACACGAGCCGGTGCGCATGCTCGACCTCTGTGCGGCGCCCGGCGGCAAGTCGACGGCGCTGCGTGCGGCGCTGCCCGAGGGATCGCTGCTTTTCTCGAACGAACCGATGCGCACACGCGCGCAGATTCTGAGCGAGAACCTGCAGAAATTCGGTCACGAGGACGTGGTCGTAACCAACAACTACCCGCGCGACTACCGCAAGGCGCACATACAGTTCGACGCCATTCTCGCCGACGTGCCCTGCTCGGGCGAAGGAATGTTCCGCAAGGACGAGGGCGCACTCGAGGAGTGGAGCCTGCAGAACGTGGAGAACTGCTGGCGACTGCAGCGCGAGATAATCGGCGACGTGTGGGACTGTCTGCGACCGGGCGGTCTGCTCGTCTACTCTACCTGCACGTTCAATGCGCATGAGGACGAGGAGAACGTGGCGTGGATAGCCGAGGAGTTGGACGCCGACTTCGTGGATGTGCCCGTAGAGCCGGAGTGGCACATAACGCGCGCACTGACGGGCGAGGCTCCGGTGTATCGTTTCTTGCCGGGTGTGAGCCGTGGCGAGGGTCTGTTCCTTGCCGTGCTGCGCAAGCATGGCGAGTCGGAGGACTGTCTGTCTGCGACGGGCGGCGCCGACCGGAAGGCGGAGAAGCCGAAGAAGGAGAAGCGCCGCGGCAACAAGGGCGCAAAGGCTGGCGCCAAGCAGCCGAGCAACGTAGCCGTACCGCTCAATGCGACGGAGAGCTACGTGGTGAGACGCCGCACGGACGCGCTCTTCGCCGTGCCGGAGCGCTGGGCTGACACGTACGACGCAGCCGACGCGGCGCTGAAGATAATGCACGCCGGCGTGTGCCTCGGCACGGAGAAGGGCAAGGACATCATCCCCGACCAGTCGCTCGCTCTCTCACGTCAACTCGCCGCCGACGCCTATCCGCGCGTAGAACTGGGCTATGCCGACGCCGTCAAATATCTGCGCAAGGAGGCTGTAACGCTGCCAGACGACACGCCGCGCGGCTTCGTGCTGCTCACATACCGCGGCAGACCGATAGGTTTCGAGAAGAACATAGGCAACCGCGCCAACAATCTCTATCCGCAGGAGTGGCGAATAAAAAGCAGTCATGTGCCAGCGGAGGAACTAATAATTAAAAATTAAGAATTAATAATTCGATGCACCAATATCTCAACCTCCTTAACCGCATCCTCACCGAGGGCGCAACCAAGACCGACCGCACGGGCACGGGCACGAAGAGCGTGTTCGGCAACCAGATGCGGTTCAACATGACAGACGGATTCCCGCTGCTCACAACGAAGAAGCTACACCTCAAGTCGATAATCTACGAACTGCTGTGGTTCTTGCGCGGCGACACCAACGTGCGCTATCTGCAGGAGCACGGCGTGCGCATCTGGAACGAATGGGCAGACGAGAACGGCGACCTCGGACCGGTGTACGGCCATCAGTGGCGCTCGTGGCCCGACTATAAGGGCGGCACCATCGACCAGATACAGAACGTGCTCGACCAGCTGCGCAACCATCCCGACTCGCGACGCATGATTGTGTCGGCATGGAACCCGGCTGAGGTGGACGACATGGCGCTGCCGCCGTGCCACTGCCTGTTCCAGTTCTACGTGGCTGACGGCAAACTCTCGCTGCAGCTCTACCAGCGCTCGGCTGACACGTTCCTCGGCGTGCCGTTCAACATCGCATCGTACGCCCTGCTGCTGCAGATGATGGCGCAGGTGACGGGCTTCGAAGTGGGCGAATTCATACACACAACGGGCGACACCCATCTCTATCTCAACCATCTCGACCAGGCTCGACTGCAACTCACACGCACTCCGCGACCACTGCCGCGCATGAAGATAAACCCCGACGTGAAGGACCTCTTCTCGTTCCGCTACGAAGACTTCGAGCTGGAGGGCTACGACCCGTGGCCACACATCGCAGCCACTGTAAGCGTGTAGTGAGTTTTGAATTTTGAGTTTTGAGTTTTGAATTGTTGCGGCACAGCCGCAATGTTGAATTTTGAATTTTGAATTGTCGGCTGCGCCGATTAGGAGTTATTCAATTTTGAATTTTGAATTCGCAGCGCATAATTCAAAACTCAAAATTCAAAAATTCAAAATGCGCGAAGCGCACAATTCAAAACTCAAAACTCAAAACTCATAACTCATAACTCAAAACTCAATTAATAATTAATAATTACCAATTAATAATTATCAAAATGATTACAATAATTGCTGCCGTTGCCGCCAATCGCGCCATCGGTTTCGAGAATAAACTACTCTATTGGCTGCCCAACGACCTGAAGCGTTTCAAGGCGCTCACCACGGGCCACACCATCATCATGGGACGCCGCACATTCGAGTCGCTCCCCAAGGGCGCCCTGCCCAACCGCCGCAACGTGGTGCTCAGTCGCACGGCCAGCGAGTTCGAAGGCTGCGACTGCTACCCGTCGCTCCAGGAAGCACTCGCCCACTGCGCTAAGGACGAGGACATATATATAATAGGTGGAGCAAGCGTCTACGAGCAGGCGCTCGCCATAGCCGACCGACTCTGCCTTACCGAGATTCACGACACACCCACCGACGCCGACGCCTTCTTCCCCGAGTACGACGGATGGAAGGAGACTGCGCGAGAGGAGCACACTACAGACGAAAAGCATCACCAAGCGTATGCCTTCGTCGACTACGTCAAGCCATAAGCAGCACTATGGGGCTGGGGCAGCGGATACAACTACACCTTCAACCTGCGCGCCCGCAATTACGATGCCGACGGCAAACCGCGCAGATGGATACAGCGCACCATCATGAGATGGTGCGCCCAAGAGGTGGACGTATCAAAACTGGACGCCAAGTGTCTTATGCAAAGAAAAAGGGTGCCTATTAAAGACGATGTCACCTATTTTGACAATAAGAACGAAGCCGAAGGAATTTACATTTAGCAACGTGTTAGAGATTATAAAGTTCACGTACTCGTTCGTCCAAATTAAAACTCTCGAACACGCCTTGATATGTCAGTAAATTCTTTCCGACTTTAAATTTTTGTGGTTCAGTTTCAATATCTTCCAACGCATCTACAAGTTGCTTGTATATTTCTCTGTAATCTTCATAGAAGTCGTTTTGCATGTCTTTGAATGGACGGAAGTCATACACTATTTCTCCAAGGTAAATGAGATCACTTTGATCTTTGCAATTCTTCATTCCTAGATAGTGTGAGACCATTTGTTTGAATCCTTCCCAATATTGAGCTGGTCGTTTGCTGTTAGTCTGAACTAAAGTGATCTTATCACACCCTATGTTAATATCCAAGTCTTCTATCTTACCTTGCAGTTTTGTGTATATTGAATTGTAGTCTTCTGTATATGAGAAGGATGTTTTTCCCCTTTGGTTAACATATTCTGAAAACTTTGACTCCAGATACAATGATACGCACTTCTCACCACATGTTCCTGTAAGTTTTACGTCAATATGGGATGAGTAATCCTTACCTTTTTTGTCCCTGCCAATTATGTTTGACACTTCAAATTCACTCGAAGTAAACTTACATTTTACACCTTCTATGTTTATAGAAAGCGGATTTTGCTCGCTTACATCGTAAAAGCATAATAATGCCAAAAGAGAAGACGAGTGAAAGACATTAAGCGTCTTCCATTCCTGACCAGCACCTTCTATGGCTTTATAAAACTTCCCATCGAAAGAATCTTTAGTGATGCCAAAAACTTTTTTTATTGTTTGAAGCAGACGTTCTTTGTATTCATCACTGTTGGAAGGTTTCATTCCCACATTAAAACAGAATGAATTTTCCGAAACCGTATTCTGGTATGGTGTGTTCACAATACGACCTTCCTTCTTTAGTTTATTGAACAAGTTAATGTGGTCAAAATAATTAGTATAAATGATATTTGCCATTTCTTTATTATTCTAGTTTAGCATCTTCCTCCTTGTGAATTCAGATAACTTCCCCTGGTTTAACCTTTTTGATTACTTTTTCAATTGTCTGGCAATCTGCATGACCAGAGGTGTGACAGTTTTGACTCTCGTTCTGTAAAGTAAGCCATTGGCTTTTTCATAAACAGCGACCATATACAAAGTGGCTTCGCTGCATTCCATAGACCAGATAGTGAGCATCAACTCGTCTTTCAGCGCTTCTGCACACTCATCAGACAGGAATGGATAATAGATATTTACATTTCTACGGCGCTCCCTCTGTTCCTTTATAGCAGCTTCTCGCAATTCTTCGGGAAGCTCACCTATGCATGTGGTTACTATATTCATTCCTACAAATCTGTTTGTATGCTAAAACTTATATGCTTTCTATTTAGAATGTCAACGAGACGTTCGCGATGAATTTTTCTTCCTGATGTTTCTTTTGTCCAATTATCGAAGATAAGTAAATGAGGCTCGGGATTGATAGATATAGGGCGAACCTGTGGCACTGGCAACCCTAATCCAGACTTTACATCATAGAGTTTTTGGTAATAGGTAAGAAGTTCATCAGTATATTTAGTAATGAAATCCTTATATCTATCCATCTGATCAATTATCTCAGGCGATTCGTCTGTCTTATGAAGCATTCTGCCATCTCCTATACGCTTCAACTCTACAAAAGTTATGACTCCGTTGTCGCATCGAACAACGTCAATTCTAATCTTTTCTGATGCATCATTGTATGCAAACTCCGAATCAAGATGGAAAGCCAATGACTTAGTTATCAATGAACCTTGAATAAACTTCTCAGACCATTTTTCTTTGTCAACAACACCATTGATGGCATGTTTCTGAGAATAGCAGGTCTTTACTCTCTCTATAACCTTATCGCAAATAAGGATTTCTGAGTCTTTTTCTATCGGCTTATCAATAATGTCGCTACATTCAATATATGCATTACTCTTTGACGGAGCAGGAAGGTCAAGGTATTTATGATGTGTAAACACCTGTAATTTCTTATGCTTGCTACAATAGTGTATTCGAGCAACACTTCCTCTCTCGAAATACACATTGACCTGGTTGTCCTTGCGTATTTCAATATAAAGGGAAGAGTCCTTTTTGAATCTTGTCCACCAATATGGATTTTTCTTCAGTTCCTGAAAAATCTTGGCGTCTGGATTTAGGGTATTGAATGTAATTGCCATAATTAGGTCGTTTTATTTGTTTTGGGAAGTAAACTTTGAAATCGCCCTGTCTCGTAGTTGTTCAACTCTTTTTGTTGTGAGATTCATACTTTGTCCAGTTTCATCAAGTGACTCTGCAGAATCGACTAGTCCAAACCATTGGGTTAAAATCTCTTTGTCACGTTCGTTGGTCATTTTTGAAACCTGTTCTCGCTTATCTTATATCGTGAGATTTGATATATTCACGTTGTTCTTGGAAGTCTCAAGGAAAGCAAGAATACTCGCCCTAATGAACCATACTGCATAAGCAATGAACTTAAAACCTCGCTGTGGATCAAACCTTCTTGCGGCAAGTTCAAGTCCCTTGTTACCTGCCTCAATAAGCTCTTCCATCGACTTGCCTCTATTCTGATATTGCTTTGCAACACTTACAACAAAACGAAGGTTAGCTTCATAGAGACGCTTCATTGCATCTTCATCTCCTTGCTGAACACGCTTGGCAAGCATAACTTCTTCCTCGATGGTAAGAAGAGGATGCTTGGAAGCGTCCTGAAGAAATGAATCTAGTGACTGGCTCTTGCGGATTGTAATGTTCTTGTTCATATATCGTATAAATTTTAGATGTCTCTATATTATTATACGAATGAAAACGTGTGAAATCGGGTGTTTTAGGGGAGATTTATGCAAAATCTCCGCAGAACGCCATTATATTTCTTTGTTTTTTTTCATATATCTGTCAAGAGAGGCACTTATTTGAGACATTATCTCTTCGCGATATTCCGCAGGTTCCAGCACTTCAACGTTCGAACCAAGTGCTAGTATCTTTGACTTTAGCTCAGGAGTCAAGCATACTCTATAAGTGAACTCTGCAAACTCACCGTATCGTGACTTAACCTCACACTGTGACTTATGGAGTGGCAACATTCTCATGTATTCCATCTGTACACCATATACCCTTATCTTCAAATTAACCACAGGGAGGTTTTCATTCACGTAAATTCCTACTACATTGTCATAGTATTTTTGTGGATTGAAGTCCTTTGGGTACTCAAATTTCTGACTTGTTGTTTGCAGGTCAAGAAATCTTTCCAATGCTAGATGTCTGATAGTTTCCTTTTCCTTTATATAGCCCAGTACATACCACCTTCTATTATAAACCTTCATGGAATAGGGTTGCATTGTAAGTGTTTCTCGTTGTCCCTCATAGCGTTGATAGTCAATTATGAGTTCTGTATTAGTCCTCATAGCTTCAACCACGTTATCAAAGTATGCTGTACCATGAGGTATCTCTTCTAGTAAGATGCGGTCGCGCATCATATTGAATGTTGAGAAATCCTGTGGAACACTATATTTTCGTAATAGCAGTTGGGCATAAGGATTCTGTTTTAGCACTTCTGGATTCTTGATATAATATGTATACCCCTTGGATTTATCACATTCTATGATAACCCCAAACATTTCTTCGATACTTTTACGGTGTTCGTGAAATGTACGAATTGGCAAACCACCCATATAGGCATAAGGAGAACCTTCCCATATTCTGACAATGTAGTCGTAAGTTAAAGGGATTCTTGAGCAACTAATAGTATCAAGTAGCCAAATATACCTGAGATAGGTTTTACTTATCATGATTCGTATTTTTCTACAAATCAAAACCGGATTAGCAACGAGTTTTTTATATTCCGTATATTCTTTGCTTCCTATTCGTCTTCACCATATTCGTCTACCGCATCGTTTTCGTCCTCAACGGGCAGTTCGCCGATAGGCAACTGTCGGTCGATGATAGCGTTGAACGAGATGATGGTCTCGGAACGTGAGAGACCAAGCGGCTGCAGCTTATCGTGAATGATGTTAAGCAGATGATGGTTGTTGCGGGCGTATATCTTTATGAACATATCGAAGCCGCCCGTAGTGTAATGGCACTCCACAACCTCAGGTATCTTCTTCAACTCATCTACCACATCATCGAACTTCGCTGGATTCTGCAGGTAGAGTCCGATGTAAGCACACGTCTCATAGCCGAGCTTCTCAGGGTCGATGATGAATTGCGAGCCTTTAAGCACGCCCAGATTGTTGAGTTTCTGTATACGCTGATGTATCGCAGCGCCACTCACGTTGCACAGACGAGCCACTTCCAAGAATGGGATGCGAGCGTCGCCAGCTATCAGCTTTAATATCTTCTTGTCTAAAGAGTCTAAATTATAATGTGCCATCTGATATTTGTTTGAATATTATGTTCTAATTTATGCAAAGGTAGTGCAAATAAATTTATACTGCAACATTTTTGCACAAAAAACTCACAAATCGAAAGTATCGGATAAATCGGCGTAAATTACTTCTTCTGTTCCGCCGAATAGCTCATTCGGCGCACGTCAGCCCTGCGCAGCGCCATCTTCACCTCGTTTATCAGCGACATCGGCGTACTGCGGTCGGCCTTTACCGACACTATCTGCTGCTCCTGGTCGTCGCCCGACATGGCTTTGCGCTCAGCGTTCACGTACGTTGTCACCTCTTCGGGCGTAGCATACTTGTCGTTGAGCTGCACCGTCATGCCCTTATACGACGGAACGATGCCCGGCACAGCCTCCGACGGCCTGCCGATGTAGACATACGACACGGCACTCTTCTTCGTGAGGCGCGTCAGCTCGGTGCCCTGCGGCACACGGAAGCGCACCTTCAGCGTCACCTGTCGCATGTGCGTAACGACCATGAAGAAGAACAGAACGGTGAAGATAAGGTCGGGCAGCGACGATGTGTTGAGCGTCGGCACGCTGCGGTCAATGCTTCTGCGTATCATTCTGCGCCTCCTTTCTTCTCGTCCACCGCCTTTGAAGTTTTATTATCCTCAGAAGAGTTATTAACCTCTGCTGTGTTATAAGTTTCAGAGAGATGTTGTGGGTAAATGTCGCGCACTTTCTTGCGCTGCTCGTCGGTGCAGCTGGCATAGTCGCGATGATAGCGGCGCTTAGCCTCAGCGTTGCGCACCTCAGCGTAAGCAGCTACAATCTCGTTCTCAAGCGTGAAGTAAGTGTTATAGTCGGAAGCCGGATTAGCGTCAACCAATATAAGATGCTGGGCGCCGCGCATCCGCACAAAGTCTACGATACGGCGGCGTATGTCGGCAACGACAACAGGCTTGTCGTTGAGTATCACCTCGTTCTGTGCCGTAATGCTGAACGCCAGCGTGTTCTCCTTCGACACATCCTTCGCTTCGTCGGTCTGCTCCTCCTTGTCGAGCGGCGGCAGTTGGCGCACAAGTCCTTTGTCCACATCCATCGACGACGTAACGAGGAAGAATGTGAGCAGCATGAAAGATATATCGGCTGTCGACGTAGTGTTAAGCGACGGCACCGAGTGTTTTCTACGTTTTATAAGCATCTTGTGATAATGTTTTATAAGCCGAACTAAGCCTTTTGGAAGGTGGCGTTTAAGCCTTTCTAAGCCTTCTTAAGCCTTCCTAAGCCGTCGACAATTCTAAGTTGAGAAGGCTATAGGCAATCTTAAGCCCTCCCCGACGGGGAGGGTTGGGAGGGGCTTTTACCTGATGTATCGTGTCGATCCATACACGATGGCTCCGACAGCAACCACGATGAGCAGCAGCGATGTGCCGATGAACATGCCGGCTGTGCGCAGCCAGAAAGTATCTGTAAAGCGTTCGCCGTTCACCATGAGCGCATCGGTGCTCGAAAGAGCGTAGGTGAGCACGAAGGAGAGCACTGTTCCGACGACGACCGCCACAGAGATGCGGCGCACCGGCACGTTGTTCACAACCACGTTCTCGCCCTTGTTCTTGCGCACGCCGTTGACAGCGCCGAGCACAGCTAAGCCGAGCGTAGCGAACGTAAGCACGATCATGAACCATATCAGCGCATCCGTAAGCAGCGGCGCACTATAGTCGGGATTATCGTCGTACGGCATGTCGTAGCCGATAATCCAGAACAGTGCGAACAGCACCACTATCACACCTATTAATATATAGAATATGCGGCTCGACAGCTGCATCGCCGTCAGATGTCGCAAGTTTATATTTACTTTCATTGTTGTTTATTGTTTATACTTAATAGGCCGAACTAAGCCTTACTAAGGGAGCGTTTAAGCAGAACTAAGCCTTCTTAGGCCTTTCTAAGCCTTACTATAATTTGCTGAGAAATCTCACCACATCAACCTCTCACCACATCAACACCTCAACCCCGACTCTTAAACTTGAGCAACGCGTCGAGCAGCGTGATAGCGCTCTCCTCCATCTGCGCCGTGAGATGGTCTACCTTAGAGAGCACATAGTTGTAGAACAGCTGCAGGATGAGCGCCACAATGATACCGAAGATAGTGGTGATGAGCGCCACCTTCATACCCGCAGCCACGATAGTAGGATTGATGTCGCCCGCAATCTGTATCTGCTCGAACGCCATCACCATGCCAATCACCGTGCCAAGGAAGCCGAGCGACGGCGCCATAGCAATGAAAAGCGTAATCCACGAGCAACCCTTCTCAAGGTTAGCCGCCTGCACGGAGCCGTAAGCCGCCACAGAGCGCTCTATGTCCTCCATCGTTGTGTCGACACGCAGCAAGCCCTGATAGCAGATAGACGCCACCGGTCCGCGTGTGTTGCGGCACTGCGTCTTGGCGCCCTCGATGTCGCCCGCCTCAATCTTCGCGTCTATCTCGCGCATGAACTTCTTTGCGTTTATCTCCGACATGCTCAGATAGATGATGCGCTCGATGCAGAACGCCAGACCCAGCACGAGAGCCAGCGCCACGAGCGACATGAACGAGGCGTTGCCCTCGATAAACTTCTCCTTCAGTATCTTGTGCAAGCCGCCGCCCGAGTTCTCCGCTCCTTCGGCTATCTCCACCGGCACTACAGCCGCCGAGTCGGCGTCCTGCTGAACAGTAGGCACGGCAGCCTCAGCCGCCACCTGAGCGCTATCTGCAGGCGCAGCGTAGGCAGAAGCGCCAAACGTAGTGAACAACATCAATGCAATGATGCACAACGCAGCAAGTGTGTGGCATCTAACAAAATTTCTCATAGTTCTTGTATATTTACTAAAAACTGCCACAAAGCTAACCCGAATTGCGGCATTAATATCGTTGCAAAAGTAGTTATTATTTTTTTATTGACGTAGTATTTAGCATATTTTATGTAACTTTGCAGAGATTAGCAACAGCTTATTTGCAAAGTAACGGAAACAACATATAGAAACATGACAATAAGAAATCTGTCTTTAGCCCTCATAACGCTGATGGGCATAGCGCTGCCTGCCAATGCGCAGTACGCCTGGCAGGAGTACGACGAGCGCATGCCGTCGAAACAGCGACTGGACAACAACATAGGCTACAAGGTGGAGATGCAATCTTCGTTCTCGAAGGACAAGACTCCGCTCTGGCTCAACGCCAACAAGCACGGACTAAGCTCGCTCGACGAGTTCAACGGCTACGTGCGCGGCGCCGTGATGCGCCCTCTCTCCACCGACTCGGCTCGCCGCTGGGCGATAGGCTACGGTGTGGACGTTGCTGTGCCGGTGAACTACACGTCGAACGTCGTAGTGCAGCAGGCTTTCGCCGAGGCACGATGGCTGCACGGCGTGCTCTCCGTGGGCGCCAAGGAGTACCCTATGGAGCTGAAGAGCCAGACACTGAGCAGCGGTTCGCAAACATTAGGCATCAACGCCCGACCAGTGCCGCAGGTGCGCATCGCCCTGCCCGAATACTGGACCATCCCCTGTACAAAGCGCTGGCTTCACCTTAAGGGACACATCGCCTACGGCATGATGACCGACGACAGCTGGCAGCACGACTTCACCAACAAGCAGCAGAAATACGCCGACCACGTGCTCTACCACTCCAAGGCGGGCTATCTGAAGATAGGCAACGAGGACTCGTTCTTCCCGCTCAGCCTCGAACTGGGACTGGAGATGGCGTGCGAGTTCGGCGGCAAGCCCTATCGTCGCGACGGCCACGGCAACATGCAGCGCATACCTACCGGCACGGGCGTAAAGGACTTCTGGAACGCTTTCATACCGGGCGGCAGCGACGCAACCGACGGAGTCTACACCAACCGCGCCGGCAACCAGCTGGGCAGTTGGGTGGCGCGTCTGAACTTCGACACCGACCTGTGGCGCTTCTCGGTATACGCCGACCACTTCTTCGAAGACCACAGCCAGATGTTCCTGCTCGACTACAACGGCTACGGCGAGGGCGAACAGTGGAACACATGGCAGAAGCGCCGCTACTTCATGTACAGTCTGAAGGACATGATGCTCGGCGCCGAGTTCGACCTGAAGTACGGCAGATGGCTACGCAGCCTCGTCTTCGAGTATATCTACACCAAGTATCAGAGCGGACCATACAACCACGACCGCACCGAGAACATCGGCGACCACATCGCAGGCATGGACGACTACTACAACCACAGCATCTACACCGGCTGGCAGCACTGGGGACAGGTGATAGGCAACCCGCTCTACCGCTCGCCGATATACAACACCGACAACAGCATCGACGTGCGCAACAACCGCTTCTATGCCCTACACCTCGGCGTGGAAGGCTCGCCTACGGAGCGCCTCGACTACCGCGTACTCACCACCTATCAGAAGGGTTGGGGCACATACAACAATCCGTTCACACGGGCGTACAAGAACCTTAGCTTCCTCGTCGAAGCGAAGTACAAGTTCAACCGCAACTGGACGGTGCGCGGCGGCTACGCGATGGACTTCGGCAGCGAGAAGATGTACGGTCACAACGCCGGATTCCAGCTCACCGTGACAAAGAGCGGACTGCTCACGAAGAAGAAGTAGAGCAAATCTCACCCCATCACCATCTCACCATCTCACCATCTCACCATCTCACCATCTCAACACCCCACCACCCCATCACCCCATCAACATCTCAACATCTCAACATCTCAACACCACAACACCACACACATGATAGCAAAACGATTATTCAAAACAATATTGGCTGCGTTCGCCCTCGTCGCCCTCGCCTCCTGCGAGATAGAGACCAGCGACAACGGCGACTTCGACGGCTTCTGGCACTTAGAACGCGTAGACACACTGGCTACGGGCGGCACAACCGACCTCTCGAAGAAGCGCGTGTTCTGGGGCGTGCAGTACAAGCTCATCAGCGTGCGCGACGTCGACGTAGACAAGCAGCACGGCTACTATCTGCGCTTCACACAGACGAGCGACAAGATTGTAACGCACACGCCATACAAGGACAACTGGCACCAGGACAAGGGCGACAACGGCGGCGACCACCCCATCGACGACCCGAAGCTACTGGCTCCGTACGGCATAAACAACCTTGAGGAGGAGTTCGTAAAGGAAAAGCTCAACGGCGGACAGATGATACTGCGCTCGAAGACGCTGCGCTTGAAGTTCAAGCGATTCTAAACGCTCCGTAGCGGAGGTCTCCGGCCTCCGCAGCACCCAACCGACGCATTGTTCTGCCGGAATAATCGACGCATTATTCCGTAGGAATCATATCGCTTGCTGCGGAGGCCGGAGACCTCCGCTACGGGTAAGGCCATAGACAAACGGGAAAAGGCCATAACAAACAAAAAAAGCCATAGATTTAGAAGTTCTAAACCTATGGCTTTTTATATTATATATCATCGGTTTGCGACCGTTCGCGTCCGCCGCCCAATCGGATTCCGTACGCCGCCCAATCAGATTCCGTACGCCGTCCGATCAGGTTCCGTTCGCAGAACGATGACTTATGCTAAGCTTTTGCGGTGCCAACCGCTGCGTCCAATGCCTCGTACACAGAGTTGTTACTCTTGAATTCGGGCACAATCTCCTTCATCTTCTTCACGGTGAGCATGTCGTCGTATTGCTTGCTCACCTCAATAAGTTCCTCAATGTCGCGCTCCACCTCGCTGTAGTCGTACTCGCGCACATTGGCGATGCGAATCTTCTCGTGGAACGACGGCTTGGTCGACTCCTTGTCGTTGAGCACCTCCTCGTAGAGTTTCTCGCCGGCACGCAGACCCGTGTACTTTATCTCGACGTTCTTCGCACCGCTCAGATTTATCATGCGCTGCGCGAGGTCGGCAATCTTCACGGGGTTGCCCATGTCGAAGACGAATATCTCGCCGCCGTTGCCCTTTACGCCAGCTTCGAGCACCAGCTCGCACGCCTCGGGTATGAGCATGAAGTAGCGTATGATGTTCGGGTCGGTCACGGTGACCGGCCCGCCTGCCTTAATCTGCTGCTTGAAGAGCGGAATGACCGAACCGTTGGAGCCGAGCACATTGCCGAAGCGCGTGGTGACGAACTGGGTGCAGCCTTCCACCTTTCCGCTTCGCACGGCGTTGTTAAGGCTCTGCACGTACATCTCGCAGATGCGCTTCGAGCATCCCATGACGTTTGTGGGGTTCACCGCCTTGTCCGTAGAAATCATCACAAACTTCTTCACGCCGTACTTCACAGCCATGTCGGCAAGCACCTTCGTACCGTAGATGTTGTTCTCAACGCTCTCCGTCGGATTGTTCTCCATCATCGGCACATGCTTGTATGCAGCGGCATGGAATACGTAGTCGGGACGGAAACGGCGGAAGATGTTCTCCATGCGCAGCTGTCCGGTGATAGACGTAACGATGGTTTCCGCCTTGATGTGTGGATAGCGCTTCGCCATCATCAGGCGTATGTCGTGCTGCGGCGTCTCGGCACTGTCGATGAGTACCAGTTCGCGCGGATTGAACTGGCAGAGTTGCTTCACAATCTCGCTACCAATACTGCCCGCCGAACCCGTCACGAGGATACACTTGCCGTGCAGCGTGTCGGCTACACTCTTAAGGTCGATGCTTATCTCGTCACGCGGCAGCAGGTCTTCGATGCTCACCTCCTTCAGCGTAGCATCGGGCATAGCCGGATTCCACTCCTCGTTGGCGCGCGGCATATAGATGTGCACGCCCTCAGCTATAAGCATATCCTGTAGCGCCTTATCCTTGCGGAACTCGTCTATGGCGCCCTGCGAAACGAGCAGACACTCGATGTGCTCCTGCTTCACGAGTCGCCTCACGTCGCTGTACCGGTAAACATCCAGACCCATGAGCACCTTGTGGCGCACGTTGTTGCCGTCGGATACGAAGCCGAAGAGACGCATGCGCAGCGACTTGTCGTTGCGCACGAGCTTGGCAAGACCGATGCCGCCCTCGTCAATGCCGAGGATGACTGTGGGACGGGCGTTGAACGTATCGATAGAGACGTCGTAAACCGTCTTCACCAACACGCGCACCGCCCACAGGAGCAGCACGCTGATAAGCGAAGCCAGCGCTATCTCGCGTCCGCCTACGTACACATTCTGGAAATAGTCGAACTGCAGCATCACGAAGTGGCCCAGATAAGAGAGCACGCAGCCCACAAGCGAGGCATAACCCACTCGCTGCAGGTCGACGAACGAGGAGTAGCGCAGAATGCCGTCGTATGTATGGAACATCTTGAAGCCTACAGCGTAGAATATGGCATAAATAGCACACATTGAGCACAACTGCCACAATACGCTAAGTGTTCTCGCTCCACCATAAGTCTGCTGATAGACCAGCAGGAACGAGAAGAAGACAATGGCACAATCGAACAGGAAGACGCACCAGTAAGGCAGCGACTTCTTGTTGAAGTACCAGTTTATAAGTTTATTAGTGAAATTCATCTTAAAAGTCTTTATTTAAGAAACGTAAACATAGCCGATATATTACATTTCCTAACAGATGTTTTGCGCATCAAGCCATAATTATTTTCCGATATTGAAGAAAGTGGCGAAGATGATGCGAAAATACTCTCCGACGGTGTGATGGTTGATGTAGCGCATATTGAGCGCAATCTTGTCGGGCATTATCTGCTCTATGTACGCCTTGTCGGGGTCGGCAGCTTCGCCGAGGATGCGGTTCTCGTCGATGTACTCTATCGAAGCCCAGTCGGTGATGCCCGGACGCACGCTCAGCACACGCTTCTGCTCGGGTGTGTAGAGACGTGTGTACTTCTCCACCTCCGGACGCGGCCCCACAAGACTCATGTCGCCCGTGAGCACGTTCCAGAGCTGCGGCAGCTCGTCGAGCTTGTACTTGCGTATGAAGAGTCCGGTGCGGGTGATGCGGTTGTCGCGCTCGCCCACGGTGATAAGTCCCTTGCGGTCGGAACCGACACGCATGGAGCGGAACTTGTACAGACGGAAGGGCACGCCGTTGCGTCCCACACGCTCCTGCGAGTAGAATCCGCCGCCCTTGCTCTCCATACGTATCAGCACGTAGAGCACGAGAAACAATGGCGAAAGCACTATCAAGCCGAAGAGCGAGAATAAGATATCAAGAAATCTTGTCATATCCCTTCCCCAGCTTATTTACCCATCACCTTATTGTAAGCCTCAACGACAGTCTTAACCACGAAATCGGCCTGCTCGTCGGTGAGCTGCGGATATACCGGAAGCGAGATTTCGTGAGCATAGTTGCGGTAAGCCTGCGGATAATCGTTGATATCATAACCCATCTCGCGGAAGAGCGTGAGCATAGGCATCGGAATGAAATGGACGTTCACCGCCACTTCAGCCTTCGATATCTCCTGTATAATCTCGTCGCGCTGCTGCTCGCTTGCGCCGTCAATGCGGAGCGCATACACATGGTACGAACTCTCCTTGCCCGGCATCTCAGAAGGCGGCGTTATAGCCCATGCATACTGCTTCAGGGCGTTGTTGTAGCGTGTGAATACGCGCTTGCGCTCCTTCAGCAGCTGCTCGTACTTGCGTATCTGCGCCAGACCTATTGCGGCATTCACGTCAGCCAGATTGCACTTCATGCCCTGACCCACTATGTCGTAGCGCCATCCGCCAGCCTTCGACTTCGTGAAGGCGTCCTTCGTCTGGCAGTTGAGCGAGAGCAGACGCATATCGGCATAGAGCTGGTCGTTGTCGAACGGCTCCGGCATGTTCAGACAGATGGCTCCGCCCTCGGCAGTTGTCACGTTCTTCACGGCATGAAGCGAGAAGATGGCGATGTCGGTCTCCGATCCAGCACGCCTGCCGTCGTAGTGAGCGCCGATAGAGTGAGCCGAATCGCTGATAACGATGATGCGACCCAGCTTGCGCTGCACATCTGACGTCGGATTGAACTGCGCCTTCACCTCCTCATCGGCAACAAGCGCCATGATAGACTTGTAGTTGCAGGGGAATCCGGCGATGTCTACCGGCAGAATAGCCTTGGTGCGCGGCGTAATGGCACGGCGGATGGCTTCAACAGAGATGTTGAAGTCGTCGCAGGAGTCAACCATCACCGGCTTGCCACCAGCCCAAAGTACGGCAAGCGCCGTAGCCGAATAAGTGTACGCCGGCACGATAACCTCGTCGCCGGGCTGCAATCCGAGCCAGCGGAGCACCAGAATGGCGCCCGATGTCCATGAGTTGACACCCAGAGCGCGGCTTGCGCCCGAGAGCTTGCATATCTCTTCTTCAAGAGCCTTCACCTTCGGACCGGTTGTTATCCAGCCCGAACGCAGCGAATCGTTAACTTCGTTAATTACATCATCGTCGATATATGGGGGCGAAAACGGTATCTTCATATCAATTTGTATTTAAATGTTTTGTTATGATGTCTATAATTGAACATGATGTCTGCAAGAGACAGACAAAGGTAGCAATAAAAAGCGGAATATGCACATAATAACACAATATTATTACTGCATACTCCGCAAAAAAACGTTTATACTTTCTTTACATAGAACAGCTTCTTGACGCCGTTGCCAAACACATTGGCTATTGTCCAGAAGAAAGCTGCGGGCGGCGCCATATCTTCCGCCACACGGAACAGCGGATAGTGTGCCCAGATACGCTTCCAAAGTGGCTTAGGCGTGATGCTCTCGCGGCGGCGGCGATAGCGTGCAAGGTTCTCCTTAAGCAGATAGCAGGGCGACTTGCGCACTGCCTTCAGCCACATTGCCGTATCGTTGTTCTTGCGCACATCGTTGATCTGCAGAAGTCCGATGCGCTCGCGGTTGTACATAACGGTGAGACATCCGGGCCAGCAGCATGCGAACATCATCCACTTGCCAACCTTCTTTATGCCCGACACATACACGCCCATGTCGGCTCCGTCTTCTGTCATCTCGGTGTACTCGTGATAGGAGAAGGCGTAGTCGTGGGCAGTCATGAACGCCAACTGATGCTGCAGCTTCTCGGGCAGCCACAGGTCGTCGCTGTCGAGAAAGGCTATCCAGCGTCCTTGGGCGCGCTTCAAGGCGTTGTTGCGCGTGATGGCAGCCCCACTATTGCGGTCGTTGCATTCGTATTTTATGCGGTTGTCGCCCTGTGCAAACCGCTCCACAACCTCTCTTGTATTGTCAGTAGAGCAGTCGTCTTGTATGAGCAGTTCCCAGTTGGTATAGGTCTGCGCCTGAATGCTGCGTATCGTCTCTGCGATAAAGCCGGCGCAAGCCCATGTGGGGGTTATTATCGACACTAATCCGTAGTCGTTCGTCATTTCTTATGTTATTTCGTTTTACAAATGTCCAACTCAGCCGCCAATATCCGCATTACGATTGGCGGCAGATATGCATGCGCCGACTCGATACAGCGCAGTTTCATAGGTATGAGCTGTTCCTGGCGTGTGTATATGTCTGAAATTATTGCGGCGAGCCGGTTCACGTCGCGCGTCGAGAACACGAATCCGTTCTTTCCGTCGGTGATGATGTTGGCGTTGTCGTGCCAGTCGCTCGCTACGACGGGCAGACCTGCTGCGAAAGCGTCGATGACAGTGCCGGCAAGTCCTTCGCCAGGATAGTACGTAGGAAAGAGCAGTGCGGTGTATTCTTTCAGAGTGTCTACGCTCTTGTCGAACGCCACCTTGCCGCAATACTTCACAAAGCTGGGGAGTTTGGCTTGAAGGGCATCGAACCACGCTTTATCTGCGGCGTCTACATTGCCGTAGAGGTCGAGCGTAGCAATTGTACTGCCAGCCTTCTCGTTTACGAGACTCACAGCCTTTATGGCATCTTCTATGCCTTTCGTCGGAGTAATGCGCGAGAATATGCAGAAGCGCATCGGACGGAGATTGTAGCCCGCGAGTTCGTCGGCAGACAGAATATGGAGCGGCTTGCAGTTGGGCATCACCTTAACGCGATGCAAGCCCAATGCGGCAAGCGCCGTCTTCATGTTCTGCGTTTCGGGGTATATCATGTGCAGACGCTTGGCGAAAGGCAGCAGCCAGCGGTTGCGCTGCAGCAATTCGGCGAGCCATCCGCCTATCACTACATAATGGATACGGCGTGAGAAGAGAAGATTGTATATCACGACAAGCGGCAGAATCACCTTTATGCCGTTCTGCGCGGGCAGGATAATAACATTGCGGCTGCCCATAACGCAGCCGAACAGCTGGAAAAGAAGGCGCAGAACGACGCTCTGGCCGACCGCTGTGTCGATGCGCTTTATCTCTGACGCTCCGTATAACGACTCGAGTTCGTCGGCAACGATGCGCGTCTTGATGGTCTGCCCGTTATAACTGTTGTTCTTTATATCGAAATTACCAATGATGCTTATCTTTCTCATATTCGCTTGTTTTAGGTTAACAGTTGTTACTTTCCAAAGAAATTTGATAGATGTTCACGCAAAAGATAATATGTCTTCATTATCACAAAGCGTGTGAATGACATGTGCGTCAGTGAGACTGTAGAGAGATGCTGCTCGCGGGTCTTCGCCATCAGTTCGCTTATCATGCTCAACTGCTTAATCAGGCTGCGGGTTTTCTTGGCTCCCACCACATTGTGCTCGTGCTGGCGGTAGAGCATAAGCGGCTCGGGCTCGGCTACGACGAAGCCCTTGTTCCACAGAACGGCGGTGGCAAACCATGCATCGTGCATCACTATCTTATCAGAATAAGGGAAGCAGACCGCCTTTGCCTCACGGTTGAGCATCATCGTGCAGCCCGGCATATTGTTGTAGAACAGATGATAGTACTTGTCGTTGAAGACCGACATGGGATAGTGGCGGAACTTCCAATAAGACTCAGCGAAGACGTTAAGCTTAGCGTCCACCAGCTTCAGGTTGGTGCAGGCGATGACCGGACTGCCGCTATGCTCAGTCTCGGCTTCTTGCATGCGCTTCAGCGTCAGTTCCACCTTCTTAGGGAGCCACACGTCGTCGTGGTCGCAGAACATGTAATAGTCTGCTTCCACATTGCGCAGCATCCACATGAACGATTCCTTCGCTCCAAGGTTGCCGCTGGAGGGCATGGCAATGATGCGTGGGTCGGTGTCGGCGAGCCGCTTGATGAGAGCCGCCGTCGCGTCGGTAGAAGCGTCATCGCGTATGTATAGTTTCCAGTCGGTGTAGGTCTGTGCGATGATAGAGCCGACCTGCTCCTCCAGATAGTTCATACCGTTGTATGTAGAGAGTAGTATTGCTAATTCCATATTGTTTCGTTAATGTTTTTGCGCCTCGATGAGTGTGCTTATTATGGCTGTTTTCTTCTTGCGCCAACGTGCTTCTCGCAGCAGGTATGCCGCTACGGGCAACTGGCGGGCGAGGCGTGCCGGCAATATTTTCTGGAGCAATAGCGTTAGACATATCTGCAACTTCAGCAGACGGCTGTGCGAGCGGTTGCGGCTGCGCACGCTGTCGGCGAGCGCGTCGGCGAGCGAGCGGTTGATGCCCTTACCAGTCATGCCCGAGTTGTAGATGCGCAGCATACCGTCGTAGAGCGAGCGGTCGTAGCGCTTGCCTCCGATGCGGCGCACCGTGTCGTACATGCGGCTGTTGGCACGCACATGGCTGTCTACGTGTGCCTGTGTGTTTATCTTCTTTGAAATAGAAGACGTAGTGATGATGCGGTAGCCGTAGTCTTGCGGAGCCTCTGCATAGTCGTAGCGCAGTCCGGCGGCTATGGCTGATATGTTGAAGTCGGCGTCCTGCAAAGACAGCAGGTTGACATCCCACGTGAGGTTGTGGCGGCGCAGCGACTCGGTGCGGTAGATGTTGTTCCAGACTATGAACGGCAGTCGGCGACTGGCGAACAGCGCCACATCGTCCTCCGCCACACGGAATCCGAAGACGTAAGGGTGCGGCTCGGTGACGAAACGCTCGTCTACATACACGCCCGAAGGGAACACGAGAAAGTCGAGGTCGGTACGCTTCTGCAGCATCTCCACACGCTGTCGCAGGCAGTAGGGCGCTATATAGTCGTCGGAATCGAAGACGATGACGAACTCTCCGCGCGCCATCTCCAAACCCATGTTGCGGCAGGTCTGAGCACCCTTCGGCTGTCGGCTGCGCCTTACGACGCGTATGCGGCTGTCGGCTGTAGCGTAGCTTTCGAGCAGCTGCAGCGTATCTTCGCCCGAACCATCGTCAACGGCGAGTAGTTCCCACGCGTTGAAGTCGTTGGCGAGTATGCTGTCAATCATCGTACGTACTTCGTCACGATGATTGAACACGGGCATTATTATGGAGAGTAGTATGTTGTTTTCTGATTGCATTGTAGAATGTTTACATGTATAACGCTCGGAACATTATTATAAGTGCGAAAAAAGCGAACATTTCAGCGCTTCAAGCGAAATTTGCTGCCAAGCAACATCTGGAAGTCGGCAGAGAAATTGCTAATAAAGCCTGCAGCCGGAGTGAATGTCATCTCGCCGAAATAGGGTTTGTCGTTCACTTCGTAGAGGTCGACACGCACAAACGGGAAGCCCTTCGACAGGACAGACGCCATGCGGAGCATCTCTGGAAGGGCCTTTGGCTTAGGCAGCGGGCGGTTGTAGATAAGGCAATCCTTTGTAACGACCGAATACTCGGGGTGGAAGTTCCAGTCGGTGTCGTATATGGCAATCTCAATAACGTGGCCGCGGCGATTGAGACAAACCTGTACGAAAGCCGGCTCGCCATCGAACGAGAATATCTTGTAATCGATCATTGAGGTAGAAGGGAACGCCTGATGCGTGTAATCGAGCAGTTGCTCGGCGATGATGCATGGCTTTATGCGGTTATAGTGGGGTTCGCCCATGTCATAGCCCAAGCTGCATGCCATCTGCTTCTTCAGCCGCTTGACACACTGCGGAATGTCGAGGCGCTGCTTGTCGTCGCACTTGATGACGTCGCCGCTGCCGTTGTTCACCTTCATGATAAACTTGTCGGGCAGGCTCGCCCAGTCGATATCCTCAGCACGGTTCCACTTGCCGTAGAGCTGCACGAGCGATTCGGCGAGGCCACGATCCTTAACAAACTCGCGCACAGCGTACTTGTCGGCAAGACGCACCCAAGCTGATGTGTCCGAGTAGAACTTCGACCAGTTCACCTTCTCGTCGAGCGTCTGCGGATTGTTCCAGTTGAGACTACGACCATATACATCCTTATATCTGTATTCAACAAGCTTCTTCGGGAAATAATGGCCTAAGATGTAAATCTTGAGACGCCACAACGACTCTCTTATTGACTTTATACTCATATTCTTCGTTTTAATGTTATTTGAATAACGCCGTAAACGGGCGTTTATTGCCTTGAATGGCTAAACATAGCCGAACAAAAAAACACTAACGGCGCAGACGCTTGCCCACAACGCCGAACAGCCATGCACGCTCGTTGGGCTTCAGGGCTACGAAGAGCACGAGCATACAGTAATAGATGTATGCCACAACAAGACAGACTACCACGTTAAGCACCGGTTTCAGGAAGAAAAGTACACAGAAAAGCAGCGTGATGAGAAACACCGGCAGGTAGGAATCGCGCACTAGGCGCCACACGTCGAACTTAGATATGTGTACAAGCACGAACGGACGCACAAGGAACACCATGAACGAGAACGCTATGTAGACATAGAACAGAAACTCGGCGGGCTTGTGACCCAGCTTCATAACCAGATAGCCCACAACGATGGAACTGACCATGAGCGAGTTGACAATAATCTGATAGAACCTGATGCGGCCCGTGGCGTTGACAAAGTCTGTGACGCCGGCGTTTATCGAGAAGATAAGCGCATCGACGATGAGCAGGTAGGTGAACTTCACCGCATACGGAGGCACTTCCTTAAGCCATATGCCGAATATAAACTCGGGAACGAGCAGGAACGGTATCGACACGAAGAACATCGAGAGATAGGTGGCCTTAGAAGCAAGGCACACCAACGAGGTGCAGCGGTCGGTGTCGCCCATGGCATAGCTCTTCACAATCTGCGGCGAGATGGGCTTCTGGGCATTATTGGCGAAGGTCTGGAGAATGGAACTGACGGAGTTGGCAACGGCAAGTCCGGCGTTGACCACCGTTCCGAAGAACATGTTGATGATAAGCGCGCTGCCCTGAGCCTTGCCTATAGTGGCGATGGCACCTATGCCGATATACGCCGAGAACTGAACCACCTCTTTGTACTTGCGCAACTCTCTAACAAACACAAAGCGCACGGTGTCGGCAAACCGACGTCGGCAGTAGGCGTAGAACACAAGCGTAGGGAACGCCGTCATCAGAGCCATGATGAAGGTATAGATGATGAGTTTGTGCTCGAAATGGTCGATAAGAAGATAGGTAAAGAACAGCTTGAAAAGGCTCATAGCCACATCCGTTGAACAGAACACAAGGAAGCGCTCGCGAGCTATGAGCAGTCCGTTATAGGGCACGCCGATGAACGACAAGGCTGCCGCAATGATAGACACGTTGAAGACGGTATGCACCGTGTGCATATCGCCATCGTACGTCACATGATGAACGATATACCAATGACCCAAGGGCAGCGCAACGGCTATTGTGAGCAGCGCAATGAGCACATGTATCACAAGGTTCACATTGAACTGACGGCACGCCTCCTCCTTATCGTACTTGCCGATGGCAATGGCAATGAAACGGTTGGAGGTGGTCACCATGATGGTGTTGATGATGCTTATGAAGGTGATGATGCAGGCAATGACCGAATACAATCCGTAGTCGCTTATACCCAATGCCTGCAGACTGAAACGTGTGTAGAGCAGACCGCTGATGGATATAATGGCGAGTCTGATGTAAAGTATGAGCGAGTTTACCGCTATCGATTTGTTCGTATTTTCCTGCATCTATATAATCTTGAATTCAATGTTTTTAATCTAATATCAGTCGGTGTCCGTCTTCATCCTCATACAGATAGCGCGAATAGTAAAGCAACGAAAGAGAGAAGAACATTATGCTGTACGGATACATCTCCATCAGAGACATCACCCACAAGCACACGACAGAGAAAACAAGCTGCTGCATGCGCTTGTCCTCCATGAACGGATGGATGGCCTTTACCACCTTGCCGCATATAATAAAATATACGGAAAGCAGAAGTATGCCGCCATGAATGAGTATTGCAAGGATGAAGTTGTGAGGACCGATGCCGAACGATGCCATGTTCGACTTGTACCAATCGTTGTCGGCGAAACCCCATCCCCAGATAGGCGACTGCTCTATTACGTCAACAGCGCTCTCCCACATGTGTGTGCGATAGGTGAATGTGAGGTCTTTCTTCAGCACGTCCTCAACGATATATACGGCAAGCTCGTTGTCCTCAAGTCCGCGTCCGTTGAACACCACAAAAACCTGGAACAACACGAATATCGTGAAGAGTCCGTAGATGCACGCCTTGCGCAACTTTGCCGTTGGCAGAAGGCAGAAAAGCAGGAACACGCTTACCATCGAAAGCGCAGTCATGGAGCCTACCATCGCCAGCGACGCTATGACAACAACAGCCATTGCAATAAAGTTGAACAGCCATATGCGCGAATAGCGTATGGTCATCAGGTTGGCAGCCAACGCCACTATCATACGGCAACCCATCTGGTTGTAATTGTCGCCGAGCAGATAGCCAGTGCCGTCCTTGTAGTCTTCTACGAGCCAAAGCAACGGGTGGGTAACAAGATGAAGAAGGTTGAGCCACATGCACACCGTGAAGGCTATAGTGAAACTCTTAAGCACCATACTCATACGATCGCGGTAGTAGCGCATAAGAAGCAGCATGAGGCCGATGGCGATACTATTGTAAACATCGTTCTTGATGTCGTTGACATTTACAACCGTCATCGCGAAAAGAAAGAAAAGAAAGAGGAAATACATAAAGCCAAGGCTCGTTATCTCCTTGTCGCGCATAACCAATGTGAGCATGACAAGAAAACTTGCAATAACCATTGCAAGCACTACATACGACAACAGCTGCATCTCCAACGCAGACAGCGAGAGCGTCATGAACACTACAAGGAAGAATATCATGACAGCAGGCACGAACGTCATATCATGCAGATTGACACGAGCAGAAATCTTATCGAAATATAGTGGTATTCGCTTTAAACGGAACAGCGACATTTATGGTTCTCCTTTTAATAAATAAATGGGAAGGCGACGATGCGCCTCCCCTTATGTTTATGCTTTTGTAAAGAGCTGCTTGCGCGCAAGCCACAAGGCTGTGACGAATGTGGCAAGGAAGCACATACCAAGTATGAAAATGATGCGCTTCGGACCGGCTGGCTTCACCGGCACGGTTGCACACTGCAACGTCGTGAACGCCGGAGTCTTCTCCTGGAGCTTGGCGCGCATGGCTTCAAGCTGTGTGCGCATGGCGCTGTAGGTGTTGAACTTCAACTGCATCTCGTTCTCCAGTTCGTCACGCTTCGAGAGGAACGACTGCAGCATAACGTCCTGGTTGGCATCGCAGTAGGCGCTGTATATCTGTGCGCAGTATTCGTACTCCTTCTTCGACTTTACGGCGAGCTTCTCGTAGTGCTCAACGTCTATGCGCGCCTTGTTGGTGCGATAGCGCGTGATGAAGTTCTGAAGATGCACACGCACCGAGTCTGCCATCGTAGCGCAGATAAGCGGGTCCTGGTCTTCTACCTTTATGGTTATTACCTCAGTTTTCTTGTCTACATCGCAACTGATATTGCTTTTTATTTTCTCAAGCAATTTTGAGTCTCTCTCCGACATACGGAACGGATCCATCTGCGCACCCGTACGCAAGCCTTTTGTGTTCTCCTTCTTCTTGAAGCAAGAAGTAACATTGCGCATCATATTCTTGAACGGAGACATAATCGGGTTCTTCTCCTGATACTTGCGCATGTATGTGTAGTAGTCGGTGCTCAGGCTCTTGTCCTTCGTTGTCACCTTGATGCCAAGCAGACCGATAATAAACTCGTTCGACTCGACCAACTCAGGATAGAGCAACGGATAGATGGCGTCCTGCGACGAACCGCCGAGGTTTACGCCGAACTGGGAAGCAAGCGACGAGAGGCCGCCGGCTATATTCTCGCTCGTTGCCTCCGGCGCCAGCGTCACGTTACAACGGTAGTAGCGTGGTTGTGGAAAGATATATAGGCACGACAGCACAAACACTATCGGCAGAACGATGAAGAATACCTTCTTCTTCGACTTAAGCAACTTGAACACCTCTACGAGGTCGATCACGTCTTTCTTTTGTTCGCTCATATCGTTTTATTTATTAAGCACTTTTCTAATCGTGCCATCGGCACGTTTCTCTATGTATATTCCTACTGGAAGTCTGTTCACATCAACGCCAGTAAAATCCACACCTAATATGCTGGTGCGATTCATTATACGATTATCTGAATTATCTACACACAACCCGATGTCTGTAGAACGCTCCAATTCGGTTGTAAGAGTCTGCAATTTGACAAGACGCTCCTTCAAGTGTGTCAACACATCATCAATCTGCTCGTCAAGGGTGTTCATACACTCATTAGCATAAACAGCACGATGCAGCTCTATACTCTTCTCGAAAGCCTCACCATACTTCTCCTTAAACTCTTTTAGACTATTCTCAACATAAGGATATACAGAAGCAATCTTCTCTTTATAGAGATCAAGATATGCACGCACAAAGTTTTTATCTTGAAATAGAGCCTGATAGAAGAAAAGATAACTACAGTGTTGTTTTCCCCAATCCACATTTGTATAAAACGCAGAATCAAAGTCCCAAAGCGTTGCCATCTTCAACTTCGAGTCTTCAGTAGTACCATTCTCTTTATAAAGGAACATATTACTACCTGCTGCATCGTATGTACCAAGAATGTCATGAGCAAGAATCCAATGGGCAAACGAATTGTAATCGATAAGGTCTGAGGCTCCAGCGTTTGTGTAAACCGCAGTCTCTACCTTTTCCATATAATTCTTTATATCAGCCAACTGCTCTTCAGTTATGTCATCGCCATCAGGATATTTGAACGTGTATCCCATGTATGTATTGGCAACCTGATGCTCTGTACGGAAGTAAACCTCACCTTCTTTCCACCAATAGGCATCGTTCTCTATTACAAAACCTGTCTTGTCGGTCTTTATACGAGTGTCTGCACGTTCTACAGTCTCGGCAAGATGGTACAAGCCTTGATATTTCCCGTTGATAACAACATTTACGGGACGTGTATTAGGTGTCCATGGGAAATTAAGCGCACGACACAAAGCCAGTCCCGTATTAAGAAGAATATTAGATTCCTTATTCTTCATCACTTTATTCCACGTATACATGGAAAGCAAGGCGAAGTCCTTACTTTTATGCTCATTGCCAAGTTGAAGTAAATCGGCTTTCTTTGATAATTTCAGTTTATAAGGATGCTGCGCAAGATAAGCACCTGTTGTATTGCCACGAATCTTTATTCTGACTCCCGATTCACCCTTCACATAATCGCCGCTGTCATATAACGTTTCACCTTTGAAAGTCATCACAAGACGACCAGGCACATGCTCACTCAATATTCCCTCACCAACACATCCCTCGGGAGGAAATACTTTAGTAGCAGTAGGCATCACGCCATCAACAGTCTCAATTGTGAGCAAAGGTAGGTCTGGCCATTCGGTTGGTGTCTGAGCCTTCAATGACGCTGACACTATCACACTGAACAACACAACCATTGCTGTCAAAATGTGACTTTTCTTCATAGCTTTTCTCATTATTGTGTTTTTTACGAACTAAACATTACTACATATTAGCAATACCTTACTTCGTGATGATGTTACTGATTGTTGCGATCATCGCAGCGATTGACGACATGCTCGATCCCATACTCATCATCTCGGCAGCTGACATCTTGCGCTTCAGCTTAGCAGGCACCACAATCTCGCAGCCCGGCTGCACCTTCGCTCCGTGACTCAGCTTCGACACCTTGCCGTTCATATATATAATGTATGCACGGCCCTTAACGGCGTCTGAAGCGTAGCCGCCTGCCTGGTCGATGTAGTAGCTGGCACGCTTTCCGCGCTCGTAAGCCACGGTATTGGCGTACATCACGGCTCCGTTCACCTTCACCGTTCCGTTATACTGCGGCACAATAAGGCGGTCGCCGTCGCGCAATACGAGGTCGGCGTCAGAGCCCGGATTCTTCATAGCCTCAGCAAGGTCGATACCTACGGGATACTCGTCGGGCACCTGGAACTTCTCGATGTTGGCCTTTGTAGCGTCCTGGGCTGTAGACTGCAGAGCTGCGGCGTTGTTTGCACTTGCCGAGAGCTGCAGAAGGTTCTTCTTCTGTTCCTCCTGCTGCATCTTCAGTACGGCCTCCATACGTGCCTTTTCTGTTTCGTTAGCCTTGCGCATGAGTCGCGCACCCTTGATATAAGCGAGTCCGTTCGAGCCGCCCGACTTCTTGAAGAGGTCGCTCAAGCGTGTGTTGTTGCGCTCCAGAGCGTAGGTTCCAGCGAAGAGCACCTCGCCTTCTACCGACACGTTCTGCTGCTCGGTGTAGCCCGGCGAGCGCATTACGTACACTTCGTCGAAGGGCATGAGCGTCAGCGTGCGGTCGCCGTCAACAGCAAAGTTGTCTTTCAGCGCCACGTTGAATGTCTTTGCGATGACGCTGTCTGGACGCAACGCCTTCGGGTCGCTCACACGTCGGCTGATGCTCACGTTCATGAGCGACGCCTTGTCGGTGAGACCGCCAGCCTGTATGATGAAGTCCTCAACAGTCTCGTTGTCGGCATACTTATATACACCAGGGTACTGCACCTCGCCACGTATCGTGAGCGTTCGGTCGGACATCTTCTCTGTCTTGGTAGCCACAAAGAGCACGTCGTTCTCCTTCAACGGAATGTCGGCAACACGACCGCTCATAATGCCCTCGATGTCTACGCTGACCACCTCAAGAGTGCGGTCTGCCTTCATGCGGTGCATCACGGCACGCGAAGTGATAGCATCTTCTGTAACACCGTCGGCGTGCTCGATGAGCGAACGTACGCTGTTCACCTGCTCGCCAAGGTTGTACATACCTGGACGGAACACGGCTCCCTTCACCTCAACGGTGTTGGCGTAGCGTGCCATTATAGAGTCGACAGACACAGAGTCGCCGTCGGCTACATGGAAGCTCGCAAAGTCGAACTCCTCAACGTTATATGCCGAGTATTCCTTTCCGTTCTTACGGTTCACACGCACGGCCTTCTTGTAAGCGTCGCCAGTGAAACCGCCCGTGTATTTCAGCAACGAAGCGATCGACTCGTTGGGTTTCATCTCGTAGAACATAGGACGCTTCACCTTACCCGTTACGTTCACAAGACAGTCATACGGGCCTACAACAACCACGTCGTTGTCGGCGAGACGCACATTGCCCGTGAGCTTTCCGTTGAGGATATAGTCGTAGATGTCGACGGTTGTTATAAGACGGTTGTTGCGATATACCTTGATATTACGGAGCGTACCGATGTCGTTTGTGCCGCCAGCCATGTAGAGAGCGTGGAAGACAGTAGCGAAAGCCGAGAGTGTGTAGGTACCAGGTGTCTTCACCTCGCCCATCACGTTAACAATTATAGTACGTGTCTGACCTACCGACAGCTTTACCTTAGAACTGCTATAGCGTGCGCCAAGCGTAGAGCGAAGGCGTCTGTTAGCCTGATCAACTGTAAGTCCGCCAACATGTACGGGGCCGAAACCTTCGATGGTTATCTCGCCTTCAGGCGACACGGTGCACTGCTCCGACTTCTGCGAAGCGCCGTAGATGTCAACGAAGACAGCATCGCCCGGACCGAGGACGTAGCTCTGCGGTGTAGCGATGTTCATGTTCGGCTCGAACGAGAGTTCCTGATTGTTGAAGATGTCGCGTCCGAACACTTTCTTCTTCAGAGCGTCGCGCTCAGCAAGCAGCTGCTCAAGCATCTGTGCCGTATCTGGCACCAGCTCGAACATCTCACGCTGATAGTCCATAAACTCCTCGTCGGTCTCGTCGTAGGTGTTCTTGTACTTGCGGTCGCGTTCTGCCTTCAGGCGCATGCTCGAATACTGCGAAGCCTTCTGCGTAGCTTCCTTACCATAGTCGTCGCGCTTTGTCAGTTCGCGCGGATTGCCGTTGTTGGTACGCAGACGCGACTCGTCCTTGCCCGTCGTGTTGTCCGACACATTACCCAATCCGCCCTGCTTCATCTGGCGTTCGTACTTGTTGCGCACGCGGCGAATCTGCGAGATGTCCACGCCACGCTGCATAAGCTTGGTCACAATCTCCGACTGCGACTTACCAGAGTTGTGTTCCTTCACGATGAACTGCATCACCTGCTGGTCGGTCATCGACGACTGTGCCATGGCAGCCAACGGCAGGAACATGAACAGAAACAGATAAATAACGTATTTCTTCATTGTCAATATTGTTTTCTTTAAATAACTCTTTTTTCGTTGTTTTATTGTATTACAGCTTGCCAAGTGTCTTCTGATACACATCTTTAATCACAAGTCCGGCTATCGTGAAGCCGAATATAGCCGTGATGTGCGCCATCGATCCGTTTGTCTGCGCCTTTTGTATCAGACAGGGGTCGTTGCCTGTATCGCTACCGCGATTGTCAAGCAGCTCCTCACTATATACGCACTGGAACTTGTGCGCCGGTTTCAAGCCTGCGCGCTTCATGCGCTTGCGCAGCGCCGATCCGAGCGGACAGCCGCGCACCTTCCAGAACTCAGTCACGCGTATTTGCGTAGAATCCATCTTCAACGCAGCGCCCATTGACGAGAAGAACACGGCATTGGTCTCGCAGGCACGCATAATGAGCGACACCTTGTCCTTCAGCGAGTCGATAGCATCGATAATATAGTCGTACTCTTCGAGATGGAACTCGGCTACAGTCTCGTCGGTGTACATCTTCTGCAGAGCCGTGACCTCGCAGTCGGGGTTTATCTCGAGCAGACGTTCGCGCAGCGCCTCCACCTTCACGCGTCCGATTGTAGAGGACGTAGCCATCAACTGACGGTTTACGTTCGAGGCGCACACGCAGTCGCAGTCGACTATCGTGATATGGCGTATGCCAGAGCGTACAAGACACTCGACACACCAGCTGCCTACGCCGCCCACGCCGAAGACGATGACGCGCTTCGACGCCAACGCCTCCATCACGTCTTCGCCCATAAGCAGTTCGGCGCGCTTGAATATTTCTTTCTCTTTAGTCATTGTAATACAAATAGATTCCTTGTACGTTCAAACAGACAGGCTTTTTTGTACGTTCAGTCCTTATCAGTTCTTCGTAACCTCTACAATCTTTGTGGGCTGCTGCTCCTTGTTACGACGGTTCACGACGGTGACAACGGCCTGTGCGAGGTTGATGAACGCCAGACCTGTTATGCTGTTGCTGTCGAGAGCGGCAGGTGTACCAGCGTCTCCATTCTCGCAGATGCCCTGAACGAGCGGTATCTGCGCAAGCAGAGGCAAGCCCTTCTCCTGCGCAAGCTGCTTGCAGCCTTCCTTGCCGAAGATGTAATACTTGTTCTCGGGCAGTTCGGCTGGTGTGAACCACGCCATGTTCTCCACGAGTCCGAGGATAGGCACGTTCACCTTGTCGTTCTCGTACATGTCGATGCCCTTGAGAGCGTCGGCGAGCGCCACCTTCTGCGGTGTGCTCACGATGACAGCGCCTGTGATTGCGAGAGTCTGCAGCAGTGTGAGGTGTATGTCGCTTGTTCCTGGAGGTGTGTCGAGTACGAAGTAGTCGAGCTCGCCCCAGTCGGCGTCGGCGATGAGCTGCTTCAGTGCGTTCGACGCCATGCCGCCGCGCCACAGAGTTGCGGTGTCGGGGTTTACGAAGAAGCCTATAGAGAGCAGTTTGATGCCATACTTCTCAATTGGCTCGATGAGGTCGCGTCCGTCTTTCTTCACAGCGTATGGACGTGCGTCTTCTACTTGGAACATCTTCGGAACCGACGGACCGAAGATATCGCAGTCGAGCAGACCTACCTTGTAGCCAAGACGTGCCAAAGCGATAGCGAGGTTGGCTGCAACGGTACTCTTGCCCACGCCGCCCTTGCCAGAGCTGACGGCGATGATGTTCTTCACCTGCGGCAGCAGCTTGCCCACTTCCGGGCGCGGCTTCGAGAGGAATTCGGTCTCGATTGTCACCTCCACGTCTTTCGACACGTGATAGTGGATGGCAGCCTCAGCCGCCTTGATAGTCGACTTCATGAACGGGTCGGTATCGCGTGGAAAGACGAGTGTGAACTTCACTTTCATGCCGTTGATGCGCACATCGTCGGCAAGCATATTGCTTTCTATGAGGTTTTTCTTTGTACCTGCGTATATTACTGTTGCGAGTGCGTCAGTAATGAGTTTCGGATATAGGGTCATTTTGAGTTTTGAATTGTGAGTTTTGAGTTTTGAATTGTTGCGACATGCGTCGCAATTTTGAGTTTTGAGTTTTGAATTGTGAGTTTTGAGTTTTGAATTTAAAACAGAATAATTCAAAATTGAAAAACTCTTAATCGGCGTAGCCGACAATTCAAAACTCAAAATTCAAAATTCAAAACTTACAACGCAGTTGTTTTAGAGCTACGCTTGTCGCGATGATACGAGCGATACTCGTCGAGCGGAATCTCCACCTCCGGCTCAAAGAGCTCGCCTTCGTGCGGCAATGCGAACTTCATGTACTTGATGTTGAGTCCGCGTTCTATCCACATACTCTCGTAGTAGGTCTGTATACCGAGAATCTCGTTGGTCTGTGCGTCGAGGCCTTCGGTATGATAGAGGTCTTCCGTGCGGAAGAGCAGCGGCAGATTGTTGCGCTGCTGCATGTAAGTGGTGTATGTGAAGAGGAAGTTGGAGTCGGTCTTCAGATGTATCGTGCCGCCGTCCTGCAGGAAGCGGCGGTAGCGCTGCATGAAGTAGGTAGAGGTGAGACGCTTGCGCGGGTTCTTCATCTGCGGATCGCTGAACGTGAGCCATATCTCCTGCACCTCGCCTTCAGCGAAGAAGCGGTCTATAATCTCTATGTTCGTGCGCAGAAACGCCACGTTCTTGAGTCCTTCGCCGAGCGCCTGCGTAGCGCCAGTCCACATGCGTGCGCCCTTAATGTCTACGCCAATGAAGTTGACGTCGGGGAACATCTTTGCCAGCCCCACTGTGTACTCGCCTTTGCCGCAGCCCAGCTCGAGCACAATCGGGTTGTCGTTCTTGAAATACATCTCGCGCCAATGTCCCTTCATGTCGAACGGCACATTATCGGCTACCGAGAACGGATACTGAAACACGTTCTCATATCGCTCCATATCGGCGAACTTCGCCAGTTTTCCTTTGCCCATTATAATCGTTTAATTCACTTCGGAAAGAAGTATTTTTAAAAATTCGTCAATATCAATTACATCAACTTTTGGGAAATCTAAAGTGACATTATCAAACTATTTGTGTCAAGCACATAGTTAGTGTTCACTCCAATCATAATTGTTGCTTATTATAGTGTGTGCGCTCATGGAGAGTTCTAAAACCCTCTACTTTTTCTTCCGAGAGTTCGCCTTCTTCCCACAAACGATCAATCTCACCATGCAACAGTTTTGCAAGATAATCAGACACAACTTGCTGCAGACCATCTATCTCTTCTTTAGTCTTCAGCATTGCCATCATATTCAACATTTTAAGTTGAGCTGCATTGAATACGGTATGAGTATTATTCTCCATAATGAAATATATTAGTGTATGCAAAGTTACGAAATAAAGGACGATTAGGCAAATTCGCAGGGTTAAAAATAGGTATTGCACACATATATATATACAAATAAGGTGCAACGGCATAAACCGCTGCACCTCTTTTGATTGTTAACTTTAAACATCTTGCCCCACATATATGAGGCAGACTGGCTGTTATTCGATTACTACTGTTGTCCAACCATGCTTGTCCTCCTCTGTGCCATACTGGATGCCACGCAGGTGGTTGTAGAGCTTGGTTGAAACGGGACCCGGCTTGCCGTCCTCGCTGAACATGAAGCGCTGACCTGTGTCGAGGTCGTCGATGTAAGAGATCGGGCTGATTACAGCTGCTGTGCCGCAAGCGCCTGCCTCCTCAAATGTAGCGAGCTCTTCCTCAGGAATCTGTCTGCGCTCTACCTTCAAGCCGAAGTCCTCAGCGAGCTGCATAAGACTCTTGTTTGTGATAGACGGAAGGATTGAGGTCGACTTCGGTGTTACGTATGTATTGTTCTTGATACCGAAGAAGTTGGCAGCGCCGCACTCGTCCATGTATTTCTTCTCCTTAGCGTCGAGATAGAACTCGCAAGCGTAGCCCTTCTCATGAGCGAGATGGTTGGCTCTGAGCGATGCAGCATAGTTGCCGCCCACCTTGTAGATACCGGTTCCGAGCGGAGCCGAACGGTCGTAGTCGCGTATGATGACGTATGGGTTTGTAGAGAAACCACCCTTGAAGTAAGGTCCTACCGGCGTGACGAAGATGAGGAACATGTACTCTTCTGCCGGACGAACGCCTACCTGTGCCGATGTACCGATGAGGAGCGGACGGATGTAGAGTGTTGCGCCGCTCTCGTATGTCGGGATGTACTCCTGATTGAGGCGCACTACCTTCTTCACCATCTCCTCGAATAACTCCGTAGGCAGCTCTGGCATCATGATGCCGCGACATGTAGACTGCAGACGTGCTGCGTTCTCGTCCATACGGAACACGCGCACCTTGCCGTCGGGGCAACGATATGCCTTCAGTCCCTCAAAGGCTTCCTGTCCGTAGTGCAGACAGGTGGCTGCCATGTGAAGCTTAATGTACTCGTCGGAGCAGACTTCTATCTCGCCCCACTTGCCATTGCGGTAGCAACAGCGCACGTTATAGTCGGTAGGCATATAGCCGAACGACAACTCAGACCATGCTATATCTTTCATAAAACTTTAGGTTTTAATACGTTTCTTTTTCATAGCTGGGATATGCTCCTCTAACCGCAGGCAAAAGTAATAATAATAAAACAAACCTGCAACTATTTGCCGCAGATTAGAGATTATTAGCACAAAAAAGACGGTTGCGGACTGCGTTGTCAATTTTCTGCGCCGAGAATCTTGCGTATGTCCTCGTCGGTCTTCGTGAGTTTGTCCTTGCATTGCTTTATCAGCTTCTGCGCGGTCTTGAGTTGTTCACTGAGCGAGTCGATGTCGAGCTCGCCGTTCTCCATCTTCGTAGCGATGTCTTCCAACTGGCGCATCGCCGCTTCGTATTTCTGTTCTTTGGGCATTTGGGTTGTTGTTTTTATTAGTGTGTGGGGCTGTCAGGAGGTGCAGTTGTCTCCCAGGGGGTGCAGTTGTCTCCGCTCGGCTTTGCCGCTTGCCAGAGCAAGAACTGCACCAACCAAACAAAAGACTAATTGATCGGTGCACTTGAGACAAGTGCACCCCCTATATTGCTGCCTCCTACTGCTCTACTCTTGACTTGAACTTTCCTTTCTCCACATGCGTCTCCACCAGCGCACCCTTCGGCAGTTGTGCGGCGTCGCGCACGGCTTTGCCGTTGTAGGTCGTGATGCTGTAGCCGCGGCGCAGCAGGCGTTCGGGGTTTTCTGCCTCAACGCGCTGTGCGAGCAGTTCAAGACGGTGGCGTTCGGTGTCTATCTTGCGCTTGGATGCGGTCTCTACCGTGCGCTGCAGGGTGTCGAGTCGCGTTTCCGCCGTAGCGAGACGGCGACTCACGGCTGCGGCGATGCGCTGCATGAGGCGGTCGGCTCTGCCCCACTCCTTCGTCTTCACGAGCGAGAAGAGCATGGGTATGCGCTCCGCCATCGACGCCAGACGCACACGCTCCATATCCATGCGGCGCTTCACGCGGTCGGCTATGCGGTCGGCGAGCTGGTCGATGAGTTGGTCGGTGAGCTGCAGATTGTCGATGAGATGTTGGGCGGCGGCTGTAGGCGTCTTCATGCGTGCGAACGCCACCATGTCGAGCACACACTCGTCACGCTCATGACCGATACCGGTAATGATGGGCAGTGGGAAGTTGGCTACGTTCTCTGCCAGGGCGAGTGTGTCGAAGCCCGACATATCACTCGTGGCACCTCCGCCGCGTATTATCACCACGGCGTCGAAGTCGTCCACGCGCTCGTATATGCGTCCGAGGGCGTCTATCACGCTCTGCTCCACGGCTTCGCCCTGCATCACGGCGCCGAACAGCTCCACCTTATATATATATCCTGCCTGATTGTCGTGCAACTGGCGGCAGAAGTCGCCGTAGCCGGCTGCTCCTTCGCTCGATATGACGGCTATGCGCTGTGCGAACATCGGCAGCCTCAGCTCTTTCTGCAGGTCGAACACGCCTTCTGCCTTCAGCTGTCGCACTATCTCCTGTCGGCGCCGTGCCAGGTCGCCCATTGTGTACTCGGGATTGATGTCGCTCACTATCCACGAGAAGCCGTAGGCGGCATGAAACTGCGCACGCACGCGCAGCAGCACCTTCATGCCAGCGTGCAGCCGCTGACCAGTGATGCGCTCGAACTTGGGGCGCAGCAGCGACCATCGCGACGCCCAGCACTTGGCTGAGGCGCGAGCCGTGGGCGTGTTGGAGAATTCGTCCTTCTCCACCAACTCCATGTAGCAATGTCCGCGCACCTCGCGCGCCTCCGACAGCTCTGCCTCCACCCAGTACTCGTCGGGCAGACTGATGTCTACGACGGCTGCAACGAGCGAGTTAAGCTCGAGGAGCGAGAATGGCTTGTCGAACGTGTCTTTGTTCATTGTTATATCTAAATACTTGTTATGGTTTCGGCTTGTGGGTCGGAGCCCATCAACGTAAGAAGCCCTGCTTCTTGAGCACCTCCAGCAGTCCTGCAGACATCGCCTCGTTGTCCTTGCGTGTGTAGCGGCAGTCGGTGTACACCTGCGCGAGGGTCTGCTTGCCGTTCAAGCGCACGAACTCGCGGTTCTCCTCCAGCGCTTCCTTCTCGGCATAGAAGCGGTCGATGCGCTCGGGGGTATAGTCGGCGTAGGTCTCCTCGTGCATGATGGCGTCGAGGGGCAGTCGGTCGGTGAGCGCGGGCTGCTCGTCGGGCCAACCGAGCGTGATGGTAGCCACGGGCACCACAAGTTCGGGCAGCTGCAGCACGTCGATTATCATCTGCGGCATGTAGACCGTTGTGCCGAGAAAGCAGCAGCCCAAACCTTCCTCTTCAGCAAGGTTGCAGAAGGTCTGGCAGAAAAGCAGCGCGTCGGTGGCTGCGTTCTGAAAGGAGAGCATGTTGTCGTAGCCGGGGTCGGCGTTGCGGTTCTTTGCCCAAAGCGTGGTGCGGCGGTAGTCGGCGCAGAACGTGAGCACTACGGGCGCTTCCTCCACCATCGGCTGGTTGAAGTGTGCCGGCGCGAGGCGGCGCTTCTGTTCATCGGATCGTGTCACCACTACGCTGTAAAGCTGCAGGTTGCCCATTGTCTGCGTGCGCTCTGCCTCGCTGAGCAGGCGGCGCAGCAGCTTCTCGCTTACCGGAGCATCGGTATACTTGCGGATGCTGCGGCGTGTATTGATTGTCTTCATATTTCGGTTGTTATCGTTGTTTATGTTACTTTATTATTACCCAATGACCATTTTTGCGTCCACCCTCACGATTAAGTATTTTATGGTCTACTAGCAATCTCTTTATTTCGCGAGATATCGTACTTTCAGACAACGCCGTCTTTCTTGCCATTTCAGATATTGTTATCTTGTCATTTTCTGATATGAAAGAAATCAGAACTCGCTGAATTTCAGTAAATTCTTTCTTATCACCTTTCTTGTCATCTTTCTTGTCATCTTTCTTGTCATCTTTTATTACAGGAACGCCAAGACAATGATGATTGCAAGGAATATCTATCAAAAAGAAGGTTCGCTCTTCATCTGTTTCAATCGTTGCTCGCGGCGATCCGTTCTCCTGCAGTTTCTGCTGAATAGTAGGCACGCCCGTGCTCCTCTTTCACTCCCACAATAATATAGCCACCACCGGTGTCTTCAAAATCATTTGCAAACGCACAAACGCTTCTGTATATAGCATCTGGGTTCCAACCCTCCTTAAATTCAAGCTGATTACTTTCGACAGCACTTCCACTAAGAAGGCTCTCTATATTTATCGGTAACGCCATAAATGTATAAAATGTAGGTTCGAAAAATATATGCTAAACACTAACTGCTTACATACTGCGACAGCTATTATCGCTGAAGACAAAGTTACGGATTTTTTCCGTATTGCAAACGACTTATGCAAAGTTTTTTGCATATATTGCAATCACATAAAAATATTCGCCTCAATATGTAATAAACCCCGAAGGTCTGCGTTTACTAAATATAAAACATCTCTAAAACGTATAAAATAGCTCTGCCTATGAAGTATTTTACTAAAGAAGAACTACAGCCTTCGGAAAAGACGCTGAGCTTTATCCGACAGATTGCCTACTCCTACAGACTGGCGCAGGCTAACAACCGCAATAAGCCTTATTGCGTTAGCTAACACAACACCTCCAACAACAATCTTTAAAAAGAAAACAACGTAAACAAAGAAAGTAAATAAAATAAACAGGAATGGAAACTCTCATATCACCTTCGCTTCTCTCAGCGAACTTCATCGACTTGCGTTCGGACATCGACATGATAAACCGCAGCGAGGCCGACTGGCTTCACCTCGACATCATGGACGGCGTGTTCGTGCCTAACATCTCGTTCGGATTTCCCGTCATACAGGCTGTTGCAAAGGAGTGCAAGAAGCCGCTCGACGTTCACCTGATGATTGTACATCCAGAGAACTACATCAAGCAGGTGGCTGCTACGGGCGCCATGATGATGAACGTACACTACGAGGCGTGCACTCACCTGCACCGCACCGTTCAGGAGATTCACGCTGCAGGCATGAAGGCTGGCGTGACGCTCAACCCGCACACTCCGGTGAGCATGCTCGAGGACATCATCTGCGATGTGGATATGGTGCTGCTGATGAGCGTCAACCCGGGTTTCGGCGGACAGAAGTTCATACCCAACTCGGTAGAGAAGACGAAGCGCCTGCGCCGCCTCATCGACGAGTCGGGCAGCAAGGCTCTCATACAGATAGACGGCGGCGTAGACGACAAGTCGGCTCCGCTGCTCGTGGCTGCTGGTGCCGACGTGCTCGTGAGCGGCAGCTACGTGTTCAAGGCTGCAGACCCTATCGCTACGATACACAGTCTGAAGCATTGCCTCTAAGCAAAGTTATTGCTGGCTGTCCAGCACTCTATAAAGCATAAAAAGCGGAAACCTTCATTGTAAAGGTCTCCGCTTTTTCCTGACTTCGTCATCGTGTCACCCAAAAATCTTCGTCAAAGAGTTTAGCTATTTTCTGATGTCTTGCCATTAACATTGTTTGGGTGTAAACCTCCTTGTTCAGAGGTAGCTTAATTTGTATTGTCGTGATTGTCTT
>ERZ780090.43-NODE-43-length-47302-cov-20.3583_pt1 | contig 47302 bp, 36 predicted proteins | sample MGYA00433086_ERZ780090 | MGnify/ENA primary metagenome ERZ780090 (study PRJEB29588, sample SAMEA1972002) | human gut metagenome | biome: human gut; feature: human-associated habitat; material: faeces | place: Denmark | collected 2008/2010 ...
GGCTCTACAGATATTGTCCGTGGATAGCCCACACAAAAACTGTTAGCCAAATATCATCGTGCAACGGTACATTGTTCAAAATAATAGTGTAACTTTGCACCATGGCAAAAAACTCCAACGCATCTTTCGCATACGAGGCACTCGTAAGCATTATCCTCCCCGAAGGCATTCTCGATGTCTTTGAAGTCGTCAATGTAGAAGAGGAACACACCGGTTTCATTGAAGAAACGGGTCTGGAACGTCGTGTAATCCACATTCATCTTGATGAGCGTGACTTGCGTTCTAAAGAATGGCATGACCTTCATCCCAATGGTTTCACCGAAGAGCATTGCATCAACGACTTTCCCATCCGCGACCGCAAGGTTGTCTTGCATGTTCGCAGACGCAGATGGAAGGATAAGGATGGCAAGAATGTAGTGTTACCCCGTGAAAGTCTTACCGCATCAGGTACCTGCTACTCTAAGGAGTTCGCTGATGTCTTAAAAAAAATATTCGGACACATACCCGATAGCGGTCCGCTCTCTGGAGCGATACTTTAAGGTCAACGGACCGACTCTTGAGAAAAACTACAAAGAGCATCTGAGCGGTTATCGTCAGTGGAATCAGCTGGCGCATGCAAGCGACTGGGTGCTGTTGGCGCAGAACATGGGCGAGAAACTGAGCATAGACGAAAGTATGCACCAGAAAGACCTGTTCACCTTTCTCTCCAACAAGGACGGCCATGGCAAGAAGGGTACGCTCATCGCAGCAATCCGTGGCACAAAAGCCTCTGTTGTGGTGGAACACCTAATGAAGATACCAGAGGACAAGCGTCTAGCAGTAAAGGAGGTGACGATGGATTACTCGGACTCCATGTATTCCATCGTGACACAAGTCTTCCCGAACGCAGACATCGTGATTGACTGTTTCCATGTGATGAAGAACCAGTTGGACGGGCTTGATGCAATACGCATGCGCTTCAAGCGAAAAGCCATTGCCGAACAGAGCAAGGAGAAGAAAGAATTCAACAGAAAAAAGAAAGCCCGCAAAAAGGCCAGAGCCAGATACCGCAAGGCACATCCAAAGAAGACAGGCGAGAAACGCGGAAGACCAAGACTGCGTGCCAACGAAAAGTTTGTACCAACAGAACTGCCTAACGGCGACACCAAGGTCGAGCTGTTTACCCGCGTCAAGAGAGTCCTCCCACAGAGTGGGGAGAAATGGAGAGAAAGTCAGAAGGTCAGAGCCAACATGGTATTTGAGTTTGCTCCAAAGCTAAAAGAAGCATACTCTCTGGTATGCAAGCTGCGTGCTATCTTCAGAAATAAGAAACTGACCAAGGAGACTGCCAAGGAGAAACTGCATGCCTGGTACAAGGAGGTATCAGCAAGCAGACTGCCAGAGATGACATCTGCCATGAAAACCCTCAAATCAAAAGAGAACGAAGTACTCAACTATTTTGTCAACCGCTCAACAAATGCAGCAGCAGAATCTCTCAACTCAAAGATGAAAGGCTTCAGATCCGAACTTCGGGGTGTACGTGACCTGCCGTTCTTCTTGTACCGTTGCACGATGATATTTGGCTAACAGTTTTTGTGTGGGCTATCCACGGACAATATCTGTAGAGCCCTTATTTTCTTTATTTTCAGCAAACAATTTGCATTATTCAAAATGACATACAAGTTACCATATTTACTATCGTAACAGTAAATATTGCTAATATTGATTGAACTCAATGGATTTAATTGAACATTCTTTGAATGTGTATAAAGACCAGTTTTTTCATCCAATTTCCAAAAATCGAGACCAAGAGAGCTATCATATAATACTCCTGATAATGTCTGCGCTTGGGAAAACAATGATGTCAAAACAAGCAAACTTAGAATTGACAACTTTCTCATTGTATTATCACATTATAAATCTTCATTATTCGTTTCCGAATTCTTGTCATAATTCTTTGCGTCTGTATAGATAAGATTAATTCCCCATTTCGTTTTAATCAATCCATCTGGTTTGTCCAATGTTTGCACTATTACTCCCAAGAGTTCAGAGTTATCATCTAGTAACGTAAAGTTCACCCCTGTCACAGTCTTGTCGTCTTTCTCTACTGAAGTAAATTTAGCAGCAGGATACTTTTTGTGAAGTTGGTCTGCAATATTAAAGAAAGGAGTCTTCGCCAATTCCATTGTTGAATACGAAAGTTCAACTCCAACTCCGTACACAATTCTGTTCTTTGCATTGAACATAACTACGAATTGGGCTTTTTCACCCATAAAAGTCCCTTTATAAAGTTTTGCTCCAGGGCTTAATTTCTTTGATGCTACTGCATCATAGTTAATACCCTTAGCCTTGAGCTTCTGTGAAAATGATTCTACGGTACCATCCAAAGGAATGCCCATAAATTTCATATGTGTTTGACCTTGCATAGTCACACATACGATAACAGATAAGAACAATAAAATAAGCTTTTTCATACTTTGAAATTTTTAAATTTGATGATTCTGTATAAAATAGCCATAAAAAGAAGTGAGACCTCATCATATCCTGTTCTTCAGTGAGGCCTTCGACTGCCCAATAACGAAACAAGATAGACAAAGCCTCACCTTGATCGTATATCGGGTTGTGATAATACGAAATCAAGGGAGTACTTCCTCTACTTGTCCACGTTATTGTTTGGTGAAGTTGTCGAAGTTTCACTGAACGGAACAAAGTATGGAATGCACTTCCAAATTATGTCTGCAAACGCTATTATGCGAATGCAGGTGCAAAATTACTAAAAAAATATGGATTTTCAACGGTTTATATGGGCTTCTTGAAGCGAAAAAACATGAAATTTAACGCTATATTGCCATTAAAATGGCAGAATACGGCTGACATTGTGGCAATTCTTGTCGGTTTGAAGCAAGAAACGGTGTCATTATTGCCACGGAAAAGTGCGCGAGGGATTTGTGGCACGATGATTGCATAAATCCCAAAAGGAAGAGGTAAGAAACAGCGTTTCTTGCATTACTCCATACGGAATGGTGCAAGGAACGCTGTTTCTGTGTCCTGACGGTACGGAGCGAATGTGGAAACAATGTATCTGGCTGATTCCAAATAGTATTAGTTAACGGAAACAATGTTGTGGTGGTATCAGCTATATGTTTTGGGACGGCGACAGCGTTTCCACATTATTCACATTCAAAACTTTATCAAACTATGAGTGAGATTATAACTCTTAGCTTGGAGCGCCTGAACAATGGTGCTCACTTTTTGTTCATTTCGAACGTATTGGCTCGTGCTGAGGCCGACACGAACATCAAGAGTAGCTCAGCACACAGATTGTCTCGCTAAAGGCTGCCATGGAGCAAGAGGATGAGGACTTGAAAATCTCGCAAAAAAGTATGCTGACCGATGACATCGCTACAGCCGATGCTTAGCGTGACGGACTTTACAGCGGTTACAAAAAGGCTGTTAATGGCTTCAAGAATCTGCCTGTGGAGAACATGGCATAAGCAGCAAAGGTACTGATGCAACACATCAAGGACTATGCCATCGACCCAAAGATGCAACTTGATAAGGAAACGAGACACTAGTGATTATTAAATATAAATATGTCAAAGAAATCTACTTTTGTATGATTTTTCTTGCTCAAAAGTTTGTATTATCAATGATTATTCGTATCTTTGCAGCGTCAGTCCTCGCCAAGCCTCTTAACAATGCTCAAATCGTGCGAGGCGTTTTTTGTTTATACACATTTGAATATGGCGAACCTTATTCCTTTTACAAAACGGTTTGAATCTTCGGAAAATCTCGTTAATTTGCTTGAATCTCGAGGTTTACAAATTTGTGATAGAAACAAAGCCATACAATACCTTGACAACATTGGTTATTACAGATTGTCTTATAATTAAATATGTCAAAGAAATCCACTTTTGCGTGATTTTTCCTGCTAAAAGTTTGTATTATCAATGATTATTCTTATCTTTGCAACAACAGAATCCGCCACGCTTCCCATTTGAACAGCGAACCAGGGCGGGTCTTTTGCTTTTATGGGAACATTAAGATGATACACTAAACAGGCTCTTTCTATTTCCGAACAAATAGAACTACTAAAAAGTAGAGACTTAAATATTGCTGATTCATCCAAGGCTGCAAAAATTCTTGGTGAGGTCAGCTATTTTAGTTTTGTTCAATACCTTCGTCCTATGGAGGCAGACAAGACTACACATCAATTTAAGCCTAATAGTAGATTTGAAGATGCCGTAGCTCTCTATAACTTTGATATAGATCGGAAAGCTGGATGCGCAGTGTAACTGTCCTGAGAAACTGTTGCGCTCACCACTCACGACTTTGGAATCGCTATCTTTCCAATGCTCCACAAATGAACGCTTCTTTACGTGGTGCATGGGTGAGCATTGATGGTGTTGATGCGAACAAAGTATCACTTTATAGATAAAATACAGATAAGCCTGTCGGTAGTGAACATCCCTCACTATCGACAGGCTTTCATTTTACGTTCAGCTAAGCTAATGAAACTCTTTTACTTTTTTACTTTTACAACACTCCCAGCTGGTTGAGGAATATTGCCACGATGCACACCGGACACACATAGCGCACGAGAATCATGTACACGCCGAAGAACGTGCCGCGCAGCGTGCCCCAGTTAGTGAACTCGTCCTTTATCAGCTTGCGCGGCACCACCCAACCCATGAAGATGCAGGTGAGCACACCGCCGAACGGCAGCAGCAGCTGACCCGTTACGAAGTCGAACCAGTCGAACAGCGTCTTTCCGAACATGCTCAGCCAGGCTCTATCGCCGAGCGAGAGCGAGCAGAACGCGCCTATCACCGCGCACACCACCGTGACGAGGCGCGCCGCATTCTTGCGGTCGAGGCATGTCTCCTCGCTGAGGAACGCCGTGCTCACCTCGTGCAGCGAAATGAGCGACGTGAGGGCAGCAAGCGAGAGCAGCATGTAGAACATGACGGCTACGGCAGTGCCCACGAGCGGCATTCCGGCGAACGCCTGCTGGAACACGTTGGGCAGAGTGATGAAGATGAGCGACGGACCGCTATCGGGGCTTACGCCCACGCTGAACGCAGCGGGGAAGATCATGAGTCCGGCGAGAATAGCCACCAGCGTGTCGATGACGGCGATGTTCACAGCCGACTTCAGCAGATGGGTCTCTCGCGAGAAATAGCTTGCGAACGTGCTTATGCAACCCATGCTAAGTCCCAGCGAGTAGAACGCCTGACCCATTGCGGCGAGAAATACCTTGCCGCTCACCTTCGAGAAGTCGGGCTTGAAGAGAAACTCCACGCCCTTCATTCCGCCAGGCAACAGACACGAACTCACAACCACCACCAACAGCAGCACGAAAAGTGTCGGCATGAAGGCTTTCGACGCACGCTCGATGCCGCCGCGCACGCCGCGCACAATGATGAAGTGGCAGATGCAGAGTATCGCCACAGTCCATAAAACCGGCTTCACGGGCGATGCGGAGAAGTCGGCGAAATAGCTGGCTATATACTGCGGGTCGCCGTTCAGCTCGCCCACGCCCGAGGCGAAGATATACTGCAGGCACCAGCCCGACACCACGGCATAATAGCCCGTGATGAGGAAACCCGTGAGCACGCCCATCAGTCCCACGAAGCGCCACGCCTTATGCGTGTCCATGCGCGAGTAGGCACGTGCGGTGTTGGCTGCTCCGTGTCTGCCGATGATAAACTCGCTCATCATGCAGGGAATACCGAGCAGCATTATGCACATTATATATATAAGGATAAAGGCGGCGCCGCCGTTGTCGCCCGCCATATAAGGGAAACGCCACACGTTTCCTAAACCTACTGCCGATCCTGCTGTGGCAAGAACCATGCCCAACTTGCTTCCAAAACTAACTCTCTTTTGTGTCATCCTTGATACTTTTTTATTGTGTTACTATTATAATGCGCACACTCCTTGCGCCTTACAGCTTGCAAATTTACACATTTTTGCGCTTTCTACAAACAATCGTAAACACAAAACGGCGAAGAAGTATACAATTAACAATGCGTCATATACAAAGAAAGGCGACACCAAACAACCCGAAAATCCCTTTCAAGTTGTTTGGCGTCGCCTTGCTATGTTGTTACAGTCGTAAAATATACGCTTTATGAATGGCGCTCTGCGTTCATGAGTGGTATTCTGCGTTCATGAACAGCGCCCGATTGCACTTTAAGAGTAGCGCAGAATCTGACCTGGGCGCAGACGCATCGTCTTTGTGATGTGGTTGAGCTTGCAGATCTTTTCTATAGTTACGCCGCGCTTCTTCGCGATGCGCTCCAATGTCTCGCCCTTCTTCACCTTGTGGTAAGAAATCTGGTCGGTAAGACCCGAAGTGGTACGCTTGTTTGTAGCGTAGTCGTCCGAAGAGTTGGTGCTTGCATAAGTAGAAGAATCCTGCTTACCGCGCAAGCGTGTAGCGTTGGTCGACTCGTTGTCGTATGTCTCTTTGTTGAATGCGTAGTAGTCGCCGGTTACGTCCTGCGCGCGGAAGTCGAACATAAGCGCCGGGTTGAGCGCAACGCCGCAAAGACGTGTTTCGAAGTGGAGATGCGAACCGGTGCTGCGGCCTGTATTGCCGCCGAGACCGATAACCTCGCCCGAACGAACCTCCTGGTTCTCCTCGACGAGCTGCTTTGAGAGGTGGCCGTAGATGGTCTCCAGGCCGTTGTTGTGGCGAATTACGATATACTTGCCGTAGCCGCCTGCCTCGTAGCGCACGATGCGCACTTTGCCAGAGAAGGCAGCGCGGATAGTGTCGCCGATGTACACCTTGATGTCGAGACCCTTGTGCTGGCGTCCCCAACGCGAACCGAAGTTGCTCGTGATGACACGGCTTGTGGTAGGCATGGTGAAGTGGCGGAGGTCTATCTTGTATGTCTCAGGAAGCTCCGTAGCGCGGTGAGCGTACTTGTTGTCCCAGTTGGCGTAGAGGTCTGCAGAGGGCGATTCGAGTTCTTCGCGCATAGTGATGTTGCGAAGCATGATTGTGTCGACGGCTGCCATCTTACGGTCTACCGGCGCTTGGCGTGCAAGAAGGTCTTGTGCGTTGGCGGTTGTAGAAGTAACGGCGAGCAACATCGATATTGCAAATGTCTTAACGATTTTCTTCAAATTCATTCTTCAGGCAGTTTTTTTTAAAATAGAATGAGTATATCATTCCTTCAAAAAGATGGTCATCGAATTGTAGTATATTCGATATCAGTAGTAGTTAATTTGCAATGTTGGCATAGCATTTTGAACATTGCGTTGCAAAGATACGAAAAAATATTGAATAATATTACATCATGCACTCTGCATTAACAGTTTTTGTACGAAGTTTAACATTTTCTTTGCAGCTATAAAGCAAAAAAACAAGCCGACAGACACGCCGTCGTATCAGCCTGTCTGTCAGCTTGTTGCTATGAAATTGCCGCCCAATTGACGTTCGTATCGCGCAATTCGCGCAGTCGGCGCCAGAGCATGGCGTACTCCGACGAGGTGCATGTAGGGTCAGCGTCTATTATCTTCTGAGCTTCTTCGCGTGCGATGGTCATTATCTGTCCGTCGCGTGCTATGTCGGCTATCTTCAGGTCGAAGGCAATGCCGCTTTGCTGTGTGCCTTCGAGGTCGCCGGGTCCGCGCAGCTTGAGGTCGGCCTCAGCGATGCGGAATCCGTCGTTGGTCTCGCACATGATGTCGATGCGCTTGCTCGTCTCGGCGGAGAGCTTGTAGGTGGTGACGAGTATGCAATAGCTCTGGTCGGCGCCGCGTCCTACGCGTCCGCGCAGCTGATGTAGCTGCGAGAGTCCGAAGCGCTGCGAGTCGAGTATCACCATCACGGAGGCGTTGGGCACGTTCACGCCCACCTCGATGACGGTGGTTGCGACGAGAATCTGCGTCTCGCCCGATACGAACTTCTGCATCTCGGCGTCTTTCTCCTTCGACTTCATCTTGCCGTGCACCTTGCTTATCTTGAACTCGGGGAAGATATCGCACAGCGCGGCGTAGCCTTCCTCGAGGTTCTTGAGGTCGCTCTTCTCGCTCTCGGTGATGAGCGGATAGACGATGTAGACCTGACGTCCGAGTCGTATCTGCTGGCGTATGCCGGCGTAGAGCGACGTCATCTGACTGTCGTACTTGTGTATGGTCTGCACGGGTTTGCGGCCGGGTGGCAGTTCGTCGATTATGCTCACGTCGAGGTCGCCGTAGATGGTCATGGCGAGTGTGCGCGGTATGGGCGTTGCGGTCATCACGAGTATGTGGGGCGGGTTCTCGCCCTTAGCCCAGAGGCGTGCGCGCTGAGCCACGCCGAAGCGGTGCTGCTCGTCGATAACCGCCACGCCGAGTCGCTGGAAACGCACGGGGTCTTCGAGCACGGCATGCGTTCCGACGAGTATCTTCACCTCGCCGGCTATGAGGGCGTCGAGCACTTCCTGACGCCGTTTGCCCTTCACCTGCCCCGTCAGCAGTTCGACGCGTATGTCGAGACCGCGCAGAAACTCCTGTATCGTGGCGAAATGCTGCTCGGCGAGTATCTCGGTAGGCGCCATGATGCACGCCTGATAGCCGTTGCCGAGCGCTATGAGCATGGTCATGAGCGCCACGAGGGTCTTTCCGCTGCCCACGTCGCCCTGCAGCAGGCGGTTCATCTGACGGCCCGAACGCATGTCGTCGCGTATCTCGTGCACGACGCGCTTCTGCGCACCGGTGAGCTCGAACTTAAGGTTCTCGGAGTAGAAGCGGTGGAAGTCGTCGCCCACCTGCGAGAACACGTAGCCGCGGAACTTGCGGCGATGGTCGGAGGCGTAGCGCAGGATGTTGAGCTGAACGTAGAACAGCTCCTCGAACTTCAGTCGTTCGCGCGCCTTCTGCATCTCGATGGCGTTCTTCGGATAGTGGACGCAGCGCAGGGCTGTGTCGCGCGAGACGAGGTGGCGTGCGTTCACGATGAAGTCGGGCAACGTCTCGGGTATCGGCTCCGTTATCTTCTGCAGCATCGCCTTCACCATCTTCTCCAAGGCGCGCGACGAGATGTTGCGCTTCTTCATCTGCTCGGTAGTGACGTAGTAGGGCTGCATGCCCATCTCGGAGAGCTGCAGTTCAGAGGCGCGCTCTATCTCGGGATGAGAGAACTGGAAACGCCCGCCGTATACCGTGGGGCGTCCGAACACGATGTAGTCTTCGCCCACCTTGTAGGTCTTGTAAACGTACTGCGCGCCGGAGAACCACACGAGGTCGACCACTCCCCTGCCGTCGGAGAAGTGAGCCACGACGCGCTTCTTGCGTGCCGACATCTCGAACTCCTCAAACGAGAGTATCCTGCCGCGTATCTGCACGAAAGGCATGTCGCTCTGCAGTTCGTGTATGGCATAGATGCGGCTCCTATCCACATATTTATATGGATAGTACTCCAGAAGGTCGCCCCAGGTGCGCACGCCCAACTCCTTGTTGAGCACGTCCTTTTTGTTGGGGCCGACTCCTGGCAGATACATTATGTCCTGTGAGAGGATGTTCATTTCATGAATTTTGAATTTTGAGTTTTGAGTTTTGAGTTTTGAATTATTCTCGGCTTCGCCTGCGATTTTGAATTTATGAGTTTTGAGTTATGAATTGCGAATTTTTAATTCAAAATTGAATAACTCAAAATGCGCGCAGCGCATAATTCAAAACTCAAAACTCAAAACTCGTACATCATTCCTTTCTTCAACTCCTCAACGACGCCTGCGCCCTTGAACTCCTCGAGCAGTCGGTAGGCGTAGGCGAACGATGCGCCGGGACCCTTGCCCGTGATGATGTTGCCGTCGGCGGTGCAAGGCTCGGCGGTGTATGTGGCGCCCTCAAGCTCTGTCTCGAAGCCCGGATAGCACGTAGCGCGCTTGCCGTGGAGCAGCCCGAGATGGCCCAGCACCATAGGCGCAGCGCAGATGGCGCCGATGAGCTTCTGCTGTTCGGCATGGCGCACGAGAGCCGCGCGCACGCCTTCGTGCTCGTCGAGGTTCTTAGCGCCGGGCATTCCGCCGGGCAGCATGAGCAGGTCGGCGTCACTGTAGTCGGCATCGGCGAACATCATGTCCGCCTTCACCTGCACGCCGTGCGCCGACGCCACCATGTCCGTAGCGTTGATGCTAACTGTCTTCACGTCTATTCCGCCGCGGCGGAGTATGTCAACTGGAGCCAACGCCTCGATGTCCTCGAAGCCGTCGGCAAGAAATACGTATGCTTTTGCCATGTCGTATATGTTTACTTGTTGTTGTTCTGCATTCTTCACTTTCGGACGCAGCACGCCGAACGGATCGGCTGTCTTCGCGTCGTCCTCATCCTTCTTTTTAAGCGAATAGAATCGTGCCATGTATGTATCTGTTTATCAGGCAGCGCCGCTTCAACGCACGCCGCCGCTTGTTTCTTTCGATTGCAAATATACCGTTTTTTGGCGAAACTCCGTAAGGTTTCTACTAAAAGTAGCGCAGCGCGACTAAAAAACACATTTCTAAAAATGATTTTTAAAAATATCATTTTTCAAACAATCATTTTCAAAACCTACCCCTCTCTGCCACGAACCGCTTCAGCAGAAACGTCAGGAAGTATGGGAATGTATAGAACTTGCCGTTGAATCCGATATTCTTGTACCCCAACTTGATGCCGTATTTTATATCTGGATACTTGTCTTCTTTCAGCAGATTGTTCAGTGAGGCGGTAGCGTTATCATTAGCCTTCACCTCTACCGGAATCAAAGAATCGGCATCTCTTACAAAGAAGTCCATTTCGAGTGCGGGTCTGTCGCTGTTGTAGTAATAAAGATTGTAACCCTGCTTCACAAGCATGTCTCCAACAATATTCTCATAGACAGCCCCCTTGTACGTGCCGAGATTCTTGTTAGCCCTCAAGTCCTCCTGAGCTTCTTCGTCAAGAGAAGCAATCAGCAGACCGGTATCCTTGTAGTAAATCTTATAAAGTTTAGGGTCGTAGTTGCCCTTCAACGGAAGCTCCGGCTGATTAAGACAATAGCAGACATTGATGACTCCTGCGTCAGCCAGCCACTCTACACACCCCACATAATCTCTGTTACGTGCGTTCTTGCCTATCTTTGTTATCTGGAAACGCTTGTTCTCTTTGGCAAGGAACGTGGAGATGTGGCTATAGACAGCCTTCACCTTAGCTTTATCCAAACCTTCTACATACTTGGTGATATCTTCCTCATAGTCTTTCAGCAACTGACGCTGAATAGCCAAAGTACCGCTGAAATTGTTGTTCTTGATATACGAATCTACCACCTCTGGCATACCGCCTATAGTAACATAATCGCGGAAAAGACCGAAAAGAACGTCCATCTGCAAATTGTTTATAGGCTTGACCTCCAACATGTTCTGGTAAAGGTCGTCTATAAATTCCTCTGAATACCCTTTTGCCCATAGGAATTCTTCGAAATCCATAGAATGCATCTCGTAATCTTCCTTGTAGCCAACACTGTTCGACTCTATTTCACGATAGTTGATACCCATCAATGAGCCGGAGCAAATTACATCAAACCGACCATCGAGCTTGAAAAACTTCAATGAAGTGGCACAATTGGGACATGCCTGCAACTCATCAAAAAAGAAAAGCGTGTCACCGGGTATAAACTTCAATTCAGGATTAAGCAAGGAGATGTTCTTCAGAATCGCATCAACTTCAAACCCATCTTCAAAGATATCCCTATACCTCTTTTGCTCTACAAAATTAATCTGAATAACACATTGATAGTTCTGGCTGGCAAACCATTCAACAGAACGAGTCTTGCCAACCTGTCGGGCACCTTTAATAATAAGTGGTTTATGGTCTGGATTGTTCTTCCATTCCAACAAGTAGTTGTCTACCTTTCTTTTGAGCAGTTTATCCATATTCCTATTCATTTGTTATATGTGCAAAGATAACACTTTTCACATAATCCGCACCATAATCACCCTAACTTTTCACATAATCCACACCATAGCACCCCAATTTTTCACATAATCCATACTATAAACGCCCCATTTTTCACATAATCGCACTATAAAACACTCTGTTTTTTCACATAATCCGCAATACGGAGCGCTACTCCATCACTCCTCCTCATCATTTATATTCTTCCGCAAGTCGTTTTCGCCCATGGTTAGGCAAACACTGCGCACAACGAAATAATGCTTTTATTTTTTCATATAAATAGATTTTGTTTCTGCAAACTTACAAATAATAATCCAGTAAGAAGAATATCCGGCTGAATACTTGCCCAACGCCGCCGAAATTCACCTCTACTCTTTGCTTGATCTTTGCTTGAATAAAACGAACAGCGGATTGGTTTACCGTAGCGGAGGTCTCCGGCCTCCGCAGCAAGCAGAAATATAATCATCTCACGATAAGTTTGGATCCGCCTTGCTAAAAATTACACACTTTCGCATTAAACCCCACAACCCACTGCCCCACTATTACTTACACGCTCAAAACTCGCAAAAAACCGAAAACCGATTTTGTTTTTGATTTTTCGCGAGTTATGAGCGTCTAAAAATACAAATATCGTCTGCGCAAAAAGTGTGTCAGAGATTTGAATTATCTATACATAGCTTCGTTCAAGTTCAACATCATGTCATAAAACATGTTTTTGTGTTCTTGTGAACATACTCTCTTAGATGTCGCAATCATTGACAGATTATTCTCCTTGAAGCCAGAGAAGTGTTTGATTCTACACTCACCTCCACATATATACTTCAGTTCACAATCCTTGCATGGAGAAAGATTGTTGATGTTTGATAATGCCCTCGCTTTTTGTGCAATATCCAGCAATTCGTCAAAACTGTTGACTCGTACATTCCCTACTGGTTTCATTTCCGGAATGATCGGACACAAGCACACATTACCGTCAGCGGAAATAGCGATGTTTCCATAATCACAGTTGTTCTCTATGCCACCATGCTTATGAAATTCCAGAAATGGTTTGTCAACAAAATCTCCATACAACTCATTGTATATCTTTGTGACAATACCTTGATAGTCTTTTTTCTGTTTCTCACTGACACGAATCTCTCTTCCGTTAAGCACATCGAATGTAAACTTTACAAGAAAATTAGCTCTGCTGTATTTCTGATTGAGCATACGTGCAAAGTCTATGTAATATTGATAGTTTTCCGCCAGATCTTCGTCAAGATAAGGTGTTACAGAAATTTCTGTGTCCACATTGGTTTCATAAAAAAGGGTCACGGTGTTCAAGGCTCTTGAGAAATTTCCCTTACCTCTTATTCGTGAATTTGTAGCCTCGTCATATCCGTCAATACTGATTTGTACACGTGATATCAATGGAACTACCTTTTGAACTAATTCAGCGTTCCATAATGTACCGTTAGTCAGAATCTCATTTGATATCCCTAAATCATAGGAATGTTTGAGAATTTCGTATAGGTCTTTTCTTAGTGCAATTTCTCCACCAGAGAAAACAATATTGTTTCCTCCATGTTTTTTGAAAGAACTTATTATGTCAAAAATTTCCTTTGTAGAAAGTTCACGGTCTTTCTTCAGTCCTGCAAACATATAGCAATGCGGACATCTCATATTGCACTCATTAGTGAGATACATCTGCATACTACCACCATTGTTCTTTGGCTTGACTATCTGATTATCAAAATGCTTGGCAACAATCTGAGTTACCGTATATTGTGCATTATCGTATGCACCATTAAACTGTTTTAGAGCATTTCCTAAATCAAAAGAAGTCAATAATTGGAAGAACTGCCATTGTTCTTCATTTTCAAGTATAATCCAATTAGCTGTTTCTGGTGAAATCACCAACATTTTTCCCCTATAGATTACCTTCTTTATATTTACAGGCAATGTAAATTTTGTGTCTTCTGATATTCTTTTTCTGACCGTAATCTCTTTATCCATTCTTCATTATAATTAAAGTGAGGAATAGCATATCATTTATGCTATCCCTCACTAAGTTTGATTTGTCATTATGCCGCAACACTACCTCTGGAGATGGTGCCCCAATTAAAATAGCACTTTGCAAAGCATCCCCATGCAATGACTCTCTTGCGAGAAGTTCCTTGCTCCTTCTTTACAGTATACTCTATTTCCATAATGAATAAAGTTTGTCCTTCTGCAGAACTGCTTAGTGCGAATACAATTCCTAAGACGGATTGTTATTAATGATAATTAATGCTGTAAAAACGGTCAGCGCACTATTTATCATAAGACATGAAAAACTGGCCGTATGTGGCTATTATTTTTTTCCTTTAAAAAGGCCACTTAATACTTGTCCCCCAACTTCAACAACTGTTTCAAGCAATGCTTGTTTGAAAATAGCCTTGTTTGAAGTGTCTGTGTCTTTGGCGAATTCTGTAATCATTTCACCGTTAATCATTCTTGTTTTTGATCCCATAGCTTTTATTGTTTAAGTTATTTTACTACCATATAGTATATATGGCTATCACATTAAACACATCTACATGGTTTTTAGAATTAATGGAATAAAAAAACGTGGAGCAGTGCAGTTACCCGTTCCACGAATTGAGGCTCTCGCATTGCCCGACAAGTCGAAACGAGCAACGCAGAAGCCCCACGTTAGTGTATATATAAACCCTCTTGACAACAAACGAAAAACCGTCTGAAGCCAATAAGAGCGGGATATAATACACCGCATGAGGCGTTCTTTGCTGCTTTGTCCTTGACTTGTCGATGAATTTGCGAGATTCCAATTCGTCAAAACCAAAGCGTTCAAAAACGCCATTACCGATATGTATGTCTGCCCAACCTCTGCCCATCGGGGCTTACGGTATAGGAATAGACGCTACAAAGATACAATAATATTCGTTAATGGAGATAAGAATCTCAAAAAAAACTAATCTTTTAGAAATAAAAATGAGCACTTTTGCAAAATAAACAGCAAGGGAAACACACCTTTACCTTGTTCAAGCCTGTTTATGCCCAATTCTCAATAGTTCTATATATCAATAGTTCGTTAAACCCAAATTCTAATGACCGATTTGGATTTAATTTGCTGGTAATTTGCTGAGAGCACTCAAAAGCTACATAAGATAGCGCCTCCTTGACTGGCAGATAGGCTGGCAGATATCGCTTCCGGGAGCATATCTGCCAGCCTTTATTGTGCTCAGAATGTGCGGGTTACGGCGATACTGGGAGATATGGTAGATTTTTTCACGTACAGAGTCTTTACTTTGATATAACAAAGAACTATACCCTTTCGGGTGCAATATCAAATAAATTTTATATATTTGCACCCGAAAGGGTATAATTGTATATATATGGAAACATCAATAGCTGCATTTGTGAAAGAACGCCGACGCATGTTCAACCTCACGCAGGTGGACTTAGCGGAGAAGTCGGGCGTAGGACTGCGCTTCGTGCGCGAACTGGAACAGGGTAAACAGACGCTGCGCATAGACAAAATAAACCAGGTGCTCGCGCTTTTCGGGCACGAAGTGGGCGCAGTGCCACACACATCATAACATCACCAACTATGAAGAGTGCAAAGATTTATATGTACGACCGCTACGCCGGTCGGCTGACGGAGGACGAGAACGGCTTCCGCTTTGTGTACGACAGCGAGTATCTCGCGGCGGAGGGCGCTGAGCCTATCAGCCTCACGATGCCGCTGCGCGAAGAACCGTATGAGGACAAGGTGCTCTTCCCGTTCTTCGACGGACTTGTGCCGGAGGGTTGGCTGCTGAACATTGCGGAACGCAGCTGGAAGATAAACCAGCGCGACCGTATGTCGCTGCTGCTCGCATGCTGCAAGGACTGCATCGGAGCGGTGAGCGTGGTGCCGGAGGAGGGAGCCGACGGCACGGCGCACAACCCAAACTGAGGTATTACTAACTAAAAAACTCTTGATTACGATGGAAAAATGCCTTTACTGCTACAAGCCGCTGAAAGAGGGACAGAAGGACTTTCACCCTGCCTGCGCACGCAAGATGTTCGGCGTGAAGGAGGTGCCGGCGCTGCCCTACAGACGCAGCGAGATTGCTGAACTCGCAAAGCAGGTGGTGCGGGCACAGACAACGCTGACCGGCGTGCAGGCGAAGCTGTCGCTCGACGTGAACCCGGGCGGAAAGAACGAGCCCGACCGCTTCACAATCGTAGGTCTGTGGGGACGCTACATTCTTAAACCACAGACCGACGCCTACCGTGCACTGCCCGAACTGGAGGACCTGACGATGCACATGGCGGAGGCGGCGAAAATATCCGTCGTGCCCCACTCGCTCATTCGCTTTGCCGACGGAGAGCTGTGCTACATAACACGGCGCATCGACCGCGAACGCGACGGATCGAAGATTGCGATGGAGGACATGTGCCAGCTCACGGAGCGACTCACCGAGTACAAGTACAAGGGTTCGTACGAGCAGATTGCGAAACACATAAAGAAGTATTCGGCAGTGCCGCAGCTCGACCTCGTGAACTACTGGGAGGTGGTGGTGTTCTCATGGATTACGGGCAACTCTGACATGCACCTGAAGAACTTCTCGCTCTACAAGTCGCCGATGGGCTACTGTCTGACGCCTGCCTACGACCTGCTATCGACCGCAATAGTGATGCCCGAAGACAAGGAGGAGCTGGCGCTGACGCTCAACGGCAAGAAGGCGCGCATAAGGCGCAGCGACTTCGAGAAGTCGATAATAGCTTCGGGCGTGAACGAGAAGGTGCTCGACAACATTGCGAAGAAATTCCGCAAGGCGCTGATGAAATGGATTGAACTTATAGAGGCGTCGTTCCTGCCAGACGACTTCAAACGGCAGTACAAACGACTTATTCTGAAAAGGATGCTGATGCTAAGATGATGGTTTGAAGCATCGTGTTTATACCCTTTCGGGTGTAATATCAAGCGAATTGTTTGAGATTACACCCGAAAGGGTATAATTATATATACGTACATATACAATAAAAACGCTGCAAGCAGTCGGTTAAGACTCGCTTGCAGCGTTTTCTCGTTTATGGTTTATACCGCTGTCCGGCTAAAGAACCGGACAGTGATATCTGGATTTATGCTTTATTCAGCAGACTCCTCGTTAGAGTAGTCGGTCACGTTGCGGCGGTTAGCCTGCATGCGGTCGTACTCTTCGCGTGAACCCACAATGAGCTTGTCCCACTGACGCAGACCGGTACCTGCCGGGATGAGGTGACCAGAGATAACGTTCTCCTTCATACCCTCAAGGAAGTCTACCTTACCGCGGATAGCAGCCTCGTTGAGCACCTTGGTTGTCTCCTGGAACGAAGCAGCCGAGATGAAGCTCTTGGTCTGGAGAGCGGCACGTGTGATACCCTGCAGAATCTGTGTAGATGTAGCAGGCACGGTGTCGCGAACCTGAACGAGACGGAGGTCGCGGCGCTTGAGGCTTGAGTTCTCGTCGCGCAGCTTGCGTGCCGAAACGATCTGACCAACCTTGAGCACGTCAGAGTCACCAGCGTCGGTGACGTACTTCTTGCCCCAGATGCGGTCGTTCTCCTCAGCGAAGTCGAGCTTGTCTACCATCTCCTGCTCGAGGAATGTTGTATCGCCCGGCTCGTCGATCTGCACCTTGCGCATCATCTGGCGAACGATAATCTCGAAGTGCTTGTCGTTGATCTTCACACCCTGCAGACGGTAAACGTCCTGCACCTCGTTAACGATGTACTCCTGAACGGCAGTAGGACCCTTGATGGCGAGGATGTCGCCCGGAGTGATGATACCGTCAGAAAGCGGTGTGCCTGCGCGTACGGCGTCGTGCTCCTGTACAAGAATCTGCTTAGAGAGCGATACGAGGTACTTGCGCTGGTCGCCGGTCTTCGATGTAACGATGATCTCGCGGTTGCCACGCTTCACCTTACCCATTGTCACCTCACCGTCGATTTCTGATACGACAGCTGGGTTAGACGGGTTGCGAGCCTCGAAGAGCTCGGTTACACGTGGGAGACCACCGGTGATATCGCCTGCAGAACCTGCTGCACGTGGAATCTTAACGAGTGTGGTACCGGTCTTCACGGTCTGGCCGTCGTCGCATACTACGTGGCCGCCTACCGGGAAGTTGTATGTACCGATAACCTCGCCGTTTGCGTCGAGCACGTCGCAGGTCGGCACCTTCGACTTGTCCTTAGAGTCGGTGATGATCTTCTCGGTAAGACCTGTCGCCTCGTCGGTCTCAGCACGGTATGTGATGCCCTCGATAACGTCGTTGAAGCGGAGCGTACCTGCGTACTCTGTAACGATAACGGCGTTGAACGGGTCCCACTTAGCGATGAGGTCGCCCTTCTTCACAACGTCGCCATCTTTGAAGTAGAGCGAAGAACCGTAAGGCACGTTGACAGAAGCGAGTGCGATGTCGGTATTCGGGTCGACGAACTGCAACTCTGTAAGACGGCTCACTACCATCTGGCAGTTGACGTCCTTCTCGCCGTTGTTCTCTACGAACGGAACGACACGGAGGTCCTCAAACTTAAGCTTGCAGTCGTTCTTTGCTGTGATAGAAGCGTTGGCTGCTGCGTTACCAGCCACACCACCGGCGTGGAAGGTACGGAGAGTAAGCTGTGTACCCGGCTCACCGATAGCCTGAGCTGCGATGACACCGACAGCCTCGCCGAGCTGTACCATGCGCTGTGTAGCGAGGTTGCGGCCGTAACACTTCATGCAGACGCCCTTCTTGCTCTCGCAAGTGAGCACCGAACGAATCTCTACGCTCTCGATTGGAGAGTCCTCGATGAACTGTGCCTTAGCCTCTGTGATCTCCTCGCCAGCATTGACGATAACCTCGCCAGTGCGCGGGTCGACAACGTCGTGTACTGACACACGACCGAGGATGCGCTCGCCGAGAGAAGAAACCACCTCGTCGCCGTTCTTAAGAGCGGTGCAGACAAGTCCGCGCAGTGTGCCGCAATCCTCCTCAGAGATGATTACGTCGTGCGAAACGTCTACAAGACGACGTGTAAGGTAACCGGCGTCGGCTGTCTTCATAGCGGTATCGGCAAGACCCTTACGGGCACCGTGCGAAGCGATGAAGTACTCGAGCACCGACATACCCTCCTTGAAGTTAGAGATAATCGGGTTCTCGATAATCTGATGACCCTCGGCACCTGCCTTCATAGGCTTAGCCATAAGACCACGCATACCAGAAAGCTGCTTGATCTGGTCCTTAGAACCACGGGCACCAGAGTCGAGCATCATGAATACGGCGTTGAAGCCCTGGTCGGCCTCTGTCATCTCCTTCATAAGGATGCTTGCGAGGTCGTTGTTCACGTGAGTCCAGGTATCGATCACCTGGTTGTAACGCTCGTTCTCAGTGATGAAGCCCATGTTATAGTTGTCCTGGATGGCGCGAATCTCTTCGTGACCGCGCTCCACGATTTCCTTCTTTTCTGGCGGGATGATAATATCGTCGAGGTTGAATGAAAGACCTGCAACGTAAGCCATACGGTAACCGAGGTTCTTGATGCCGTCGAGGAACTCGCAGGCACGAGCCATACCTACAGCCTTGATTACGTCGGAGATGAGTCCGCGCAGAGTCTTCTTAGAGATGATATCGTTGAAGAAGCCTACTTCCTCTGGGATGATCTGGTTGACGATGACACGTCCTACAGATGTCTCCACCATGCGCTTCTGGAACTGACCGTCCACTACGTCCTTCACGATCACCTTAACCGGAGCGTGGAGGTCGCACTTGCCCTCGTTGTAAGCAATGATAGCTTCCTCATCGCCGTAGAACGAAAGGCCTGAACCCTTTGCACCCGGACGGAGCTTTGTAATATAGTAGAGACCGAGCACCATATCCTGTGACGGCACTGTGATAGGAGCACCGTTGGCAGGGTTGAGGATGTTGTGGCTCTGAAGCATCAGCACCTGAGCTTCGAGGATAGCCTCGTTGCTCAACGGAAGGTGAACAGCCATCTGGTCGCCGTCGAAGTCGGCGTTGAACGCCGTACATGCCAACGGGTGGAGCTGGATAGCCTTGCCCTCGATGAGCTTCGGCTGGAACGCCTGAATACCGAGACGGTGAAGTGTCGGCGCACGGTTGAGCATTACCGGGTGGCCCTTCATTACGTTCTCGAGGATGTCCCAGATAACCGGCTCGCGACGGTCTACGATCTTCTTTGCGCTCTTAACGGTCTTCACGATGCCGCGCTCGATGAGCTTGCGGATGATGAACGGCTTGTAGAGCTCGGCTGCCATGAGCTTCGGCAGACCGCACTCGCCCATCTTCAGTTCCGGACCTACAACGATAACCGAACGTGCTGAATAGTCGACACGCTTACCGAGGAGGTTCTGACGGAAGCGGCCCTGCTTACCCTTCAAAGAGTCAGAGAGTGACTTGAGCGGACGGTTGGCGTCGCTCTTAACGGCGCTCGACTTGCGTGAGTTGTCGAAGAGGCTGTCTACCGCCTCCTGAAGCATACGCTTCTCGTTGCGGAGGATAACCTCAGGAGCCTTGATCTCTACGAGACGCTTCAGACGGTTGTTACGGATAATTACACGACGATAGAGGTCGTTGAGGTCGGATGTTGCGAAACGACCGCCATCCAGCGGCACGAGCGGACGGAGCTCCGGCGGAGTAACCGGGATAATCTTCATGATCATCCACTCCGGACGGTTGACGCCCTTGCTTCCACGGAATGCCTCTACAACCTGCAGACGCTTCAGAGCCTCTGTCTTGCGCTGCTGCGAAGAGTCGTTGTTGGCACGGTCGCGCAACTCGTATGAAAGAGAGTCGAGGTCGAGACCTGCGAGAAGATCGTAGACAGCCTCTGCACCCATCTTTGCGATGAACTTGTTCGGATCGCTGTCTTCAAGAAGGTCGTTCTCAGCACCGAGCTTGTTCTCTACGATGTCGAGATACTCCTCCTCGGTAAGGAGGTCCATCTTGTGCGAACCGTTGTACTCGTCACCCTGCTCGTCGGTGCGTCCTTCGAACGCACCGGGCTGGATAACTACATACTTCTCGTAGTAGATAACCTGATCGAGTCTCTTTGTCGGCATACCGAGCAGATAGCCGATCTTGTTAGGCAGCGAGCGGAAGTACCAGATGTGAGCTACGGGCACAACGAGCTCGATGTGTCCGCTGCGCTCACGGCGTACCTTCTTCTCAGTTACCTCAACACCGCATCGGTCGCAGACAATGCCCTTGTAGCGGATGCGCTTGTACTTGCCGCAGGCGCACTCATAGTCGCGTGTCGGACCGAAGATGCGCTCGCAGAACAAGCCGTCGCGCTCGGGCTTGTAGGTGCGGTAGTTGATGGTCTCAGGCTTGGTAACCTCACCATACGAATTTTCCAGGATCTCCTCCGGAGAGGCAAGACCGATGGTAATCTTCGTGAAATTATTCTTAACTTTTGTATCTTTCTTGAAAGCCATATATTTCTATAGTTTTGGGATGTTCGGATTAATCAAGTTTGATGCTCAGACCAAGACCGCGGAGCTCATGCAGGAGCACGTTGAGCGACTCTGGGATGCCCGGTGTAGGCATTGGGTCGCCCTTAACGATAGCCTCGTAAGCCTTTGAACGGCCCACTGTATCGTCGGACTTGATTGTCAGAATTTCCTGAAGCACGTGGCTGGCACCGAACGCCTCGATAGCCCAAACCTCCATCTCACCAAAACGCTGTCCACCGAACTGTGCCTTACCACCGAGTGGCTGCTGTGTGATGAGCGAGTACGGACCGATTGAACGGGCGTGCATCTTGTCCTCAACCATGTGACCGAGTTTCAAGAAGTATGTCACACCTACTGTAGCCGGCTGGTCGAAGCGCTCGCCTGTCTCACCATCATAAAGGTGTGTAGAGCAGAGGTGCGGCAGACCTGCCTTGTCTGTCCATTCAGAGAGGTCCTCAAGGTGAGCACCGTCGAAGATAGGTGTAGCGAACTTGACGCCGAGCTTACGGCCGGCAGCACCGAGGATAGCCTCGAAGATCTGACCGAGGTTCATACGAGAAGGCACGCCGAGCGGGTTCAATACCAAGTCGACCGGACGACCGTCCTCAAGGAACGGCATATCCTCCATACGTGTAATCTTCGAAACGATACCCTTGTTACCGTGACGACCTGCGAGCTTATCACCTACGCCTATCTTACGCTTCTTTGCAACGTATACCTTAGCCATCTGGAGAATGCCTGAAGGCAGCTCGTCGCCGATGGTGATGGCGAACTTCTTACGCTTGAGCTCTGCGTCGAGCAGCTTGTACTTGCGTATATAGTTCATAATGAGCTTAGAGATGAGCTTGTCGGTGTGCTCGTCGCCGGTCCAGTCGTTCGACTGAATGCCGTCGTACTCGAGGTTCTTCAGCATTGTAGCTGTGAACTTGGTGCCCTTTGTGATAATCTCAGCACCAGAGTAGTCCTTAACACCCTGCGAAGCCTTGCCCTCGGTGAGTGTGAGGAGCTTGTCGACGAGAATATCCTTCAAGTCGTCGTTCTTTGCCTCGTACTCCTCGTCGATCTTGGCGAGAATCACCTTGTCCTGCTTCTTCGACTCGCGTGTCTTGACGGCACGAGAGAAGAGCTTCTTGTCGATAACCACACCGCTGAGCGACGGGTTAGCCTTGAGTGAAGAGTCCTTCACGTCGCCAGCCTTGTCGCCGAAGATGGCGCGGAGCAGCTTCTCCTCCGGTGACGGGTCGCTCTCGCCCTTCGGCGAAATCTTACCGATGAGGATGTCGCCCGGCTCGATGCGTGCACCGATGCGAACGATACCGTTGTCGTCGAGGTCCTTTGTAGCTTCCTCCGAAACGTTAGGAATATCGCTTGTGAACTCCTCCATGCCGCGCTTTGTCTCGCGAACGTCGAGTGAGTACTCGTCAACGTGTACAGATGTAAGCACGTCGTCGCGGATCATGCGCTCAGAAAGCACGATTGCGTCCTCATAGTTGTAACCCTTCCACGGCATGTAAGCCACGAGGAGGTTGCGACCGAGTGCGAGCTCGCCGTTCTCTGTAGCGTAACCCTCTGTGAGAATGTCGCCCTTCTTAACGCGCTGACCCTTGTTGCAGATAGGACGCAAGTCGATGGTCATGTTCTGGTTGGTGCGGCGGAACTTCGGAATGCGGTACTCCTTGAGAGCCGGCTCGAAGCTTACGAACTCCTCGTCGTCGGTGCGGTCGTAGAGGATGCGGATTGTTGTAGCGTCTACGTATTCGATAACGCCCTCGCCCTCTGCAGTAATCATTGTACGAGAGTCCTCGCACACCTGCTTCTCAAGACCTGTACCTACGATAGGTGCGTCGTTGTGGAGCAATGGCACTGCCTGGCGCATCATGTTACATCCCATGAGTGCGCGGTGACCGTCGTCGTGCTCCAAGAACGGGATAAGACCTGCCGACACAGATGCAATCTGCTGCGGAGAGACGTCCATGAGGTCTACGTCTGATGGCGGCACAACCGGGAACTCGGCGTTCTGACGGCACTTAACGTTGTCGCGGATGAACGAACCGTCCTCGCGCAGAGGAGCGTTACCCTGACCGATTACGTGGTCTTCCTCTTCCTCAGCGGTGAGGTATACTACGTGGTCGTTATTGAGGTCGACGAGCGAATCCTTTACGCGGCGGTAAGGAGTGGCGATGAAGCCGAGCTCGTTGATAGTTGCGTAAACGCAGAGAGACGAGATAAGACCGATGTTCGGACCCTCAGGGCTCTCAATCGGGCAAAGACGTCCGTAGTGTGTATAGTGTACGTCTCGCACCTCGAAGCCTGCACGCTCACGTGACAGACCGCCAGGACCGAGTGCCGAGAGACGACGCTTGTGAGTAACCTCGGCAAGCGGGTTGGTCTGGTCCATGAACTGCGAGAGCGGGTTGGTGCCGAAGAACGAGCTTACAACGCTCGAGATTGTCTTGGCGTTGATAAGGTCTGTCGGCTGGAACACCTCGTTGTCACGCACGTTCATGCGCTCGCGGATCGTGCGGCTCATACGTGCCAGACCGATAGAGAACTGGTTGCTGAGCTGCTCGCCTACTGTGCGTACGCGGCGGTTAGAGAGGTGGTCGATATCGTCAACAGTTGCGTTAGAGTTAACCAACTGGATGAGATAGCGGATGATGGCGATGATATCCTCCTTTGTAAGAACGCGTGTCTCAGAGTCGATGTCGAGACCGAGCTTCTTGTTGATGCGGTAGCGACCAACTTCGCCGAGGTCGTAGCGCTTGTCAGAGAAGAATATGTTCTGGAACACCTCGCGTGCCGATGCGTCATCAGCCGGGTCAGCGTTGCGGAGCTGACGGTAGATGTAGAGCACAGCCTCCTTCTCAGAGTTAGAGGGGTCTTTAGCGAGAGTGTTGAAAATGATTGAGTAGCGTGAAGCTGCCTCTACGTCCTTGTGGAGAAGCACTGAAGCGTTGCCCGACTCGAGGATGTCGTCGATGTTCTCTTCTGTGAGCACAGTCTCGCGCTCCATGATAACCTCGTTGCGCTCGATAGACACAACCTCGCCCGTATCCTCGTCTACGAAATCCTCGTTCCAGGTCTTCAGCACACGTGCGGCGAGCTTGCGGCCGATGGCAGCCTTCATGTTCTTCTTGTTCACATTCACCTCCTCAGCAAGGTCGAATATCTGGAGGATATCCTTGTCCTGCTCGAAGCCCATGGCACGCAGAAGAGTTGTTACGGGCAACTTCTTCTTACGGTCGATGTATGCGTACATCACGTTGTTGATGTCGGTAGCGAACTCAATCCACGAACCCTTGAACGGGATGATACGTGCCGAGTAGAGCACAGTACCGTTGGCATGCACACCCTGACCGAAGAACACGCCCGGCGAGCGGTGCAACTGCGAAACGACTACGCGCTCTGCACCGTTGATGACGAACGTACCGTTGGATGTCATGTAAGGGATAGTGCCAAGGAAAACGTCCTGTATGAATGTGCCGAAGTCTTCGTGGTCGGGATCCGTACAGTAGAGTTTCATCTTAGCCTTCAAAGGTACGCTATATGTAAGACCGCGCTCAAGGCACTCGTCAATTGAGTAGCGGGGCGGGTCGATATAGTAATCCAAGAACTCAAGAACGAAATTGTTACGTGTGTCGGTGATAGGGAAGTTCTCAGAGAACACCTTATACAAACCGTCATTCTTGCGTTCCTCAGGCGGAGTGTCTAACTGTAAGAAGTCCTTGAAAGACTTTAACTGCACATCGAGGAAATCCGGATATGGCAACGGATTATGGACGCTGGCAAAATTTACTCTGTTATCAACAATTTTTGAAGCCATCAGAAGTTATTATGGGTGATAAAAAATCGAAATAAGCGGAAAGACACAAAAAGGTTAGGACCCACCTACTTGGAAGATCCTAACCATATTTGCTAATTTTAAAATATCGGGTTAACCTTTCCTAAATACTGCTTAGCAGCGTTAAACCCGACATTTGAATTGTAAACTGTTATTACTTGAGCTCTACCTTAGCACCTGACTCCTCGATAGCCTTCTTCAAGTTCTCAGCCTCTTCCTTAGAGAGACCTTCCTTGATCTTAGCAGGAGCAGCGTCTACGAGGTCCTTAGCTTCCTTCAAGCCGAGACCACAAGCTTCCTTAACTGCCTTTACAACCTGGAGCTTAGCGCCACCTACCTCAGCGAGGATAACATCGAAAGATGTCTTCTCCTCAGCTGCATCAGCACCAGCTGCTGCAGGACCAGCAGCTACAGCTACAGCTGCAGCAGCAGGCTCAATACCATACTCGTCCTTGAGGACTGTTGCCAACTCGTTTACTTCCTTTACTGTAAGATTTACCAATTCTTCAGCAAGAGCTTTAATATCTGCCATTGTATTTAAATTTTAATTGTTTTTAATGTTAATGTTCTTTGACTTGTAGTTATATTACTCAGGACGCTCGCCCAAAGTCTTAAGCACACCGTGAATAGTGTTTGCGCCTGACTGAAGAGCTGAGATAACGTTCTTTGCAGGCGACTGGAGCAGTGCAACAATGTCTGCAATAACCTCGCTCTTGCTCTTGATAGCTACGAGAGCCTCGAGCTGATCTGCGCCGAAGATTGTCTCCTCAGCATATGCACCCTTGAGTGCAGGTACGCCATCCTTAACGTATTCCTTCAGGAGCTTAGCCGGTACGTTAGCTGTGTGAGCGAACATAACTGCTGTAGTGCCCTTGAGAGCGCCGTACAGAGGCTCGAAATCAATGTCGCTTGCCTGGAAAGCCTCGCGGAGAAGTGTGTTCTTAACGACGATCATCTTGATCTCGTTCTTGAAGCACTTGCGGCGGAGGTTGCTTGTAGCCTCGGCGTTGAGACCTGCGAGGTCAACGATGTAGAAGTGAGGGTACTCCTTCAGCTTCGCACCGAGTTCGGCAATAATAGTATCTTTTACTTCTTTCTTCATTTTACAAAACTTTTAGAGTTACTCAACTGATTTAGGATCAACCTTGATACCCTTACTCATAGTGCTTGAAATAAAGATACTCTTGATGTATGTACCTTTAGCAGCAGCAGGCTTGAGCTTGATGATGGTAGCGATGAACTCCTTAGCATTCTGATAGATTGCCTCCGGAGTGAAGCTTACCTTACCGATTGAAGTGTGGATAATACCAGCCTTGTCAACCTTGAAATCAATCTTACCCTGCTTTACTTCCTTAACTGCCTTGGCAACGTCCATTGTTACAGTACCGCTCTTCGGGTTTGGCATCAATCCGCGCGGACCGAGGATACGGCCGATAGGACCAATCTTACCCATGCATGACGGCATAGTGATGATAACGTCAACGTCTGTCCAACCACCCTTGATCTTATCGATATACTCGTCAAGACCTACGTAGTCAGCACCTGCTTCCTTAGCAGCAGCCTCCTGATCGGGAGTACAGAGAGCGAGTACGCGTGTTACCTTACCGGTACCGTTGGGAAGAGAAACCACGCCGCGAACCATCTGGTTAGCCTTACGCGGGTCTACGCCCAAGCGTACGTCGATATCGAGAGAAGCGTCAAACTTGGTTGTGGTAATTTCCTTTACCAGCTCTGAAGCCTCTTTCAATGTGTACATCTTCCCTGCTTCAACCTTGTCAGCTACTGATTTTTGATTTTTTGTCAGTTTCATTTCTTAAAAATTGAAGTTATTAAACATTTTCAGGGAAGTCTCCCTCTACAGTGATACCCATACTTCTTGCTGTACCAGCAACGAGTCGCATAGCCGATGCAACTGTAAAGCAGTTCAAATCTTTCAGTTTGTCCTCAGCGATTGCTTTTACCTGCTCCCAAGTTACTTTACCAACTTTCTGGCGGTTAGGCTGAGCTGAGCCACTCTTAACTTTAGCTGCCTCTTTCAGCTGTACTGCTGCAGGAGGAGTCTTAAGTTCGAAGCTGAACGATTTATCGGTGTAGTAAGTGATAACAACAGGAATTACCTTGCCTGCCTTATCCTGGGTTCTGGCGTTGAACTCTTTGCAGAATCCCATGATGTTAATACCCTTAGAACCAAGTGCAGGTCCTACTGGAGGAGAAGGATTCGCAGCGCCACCTTTAATCTGTAATTTGATTAATCCAGCAACTTCTTTAGCCATTTTGTCTGTTAATATTTAAATTGATTTAATATAAAAGAATTCTGAACGCATTCGTAACCTTGCGTTAGCCTTCTTTTTCGACTTGCATAAAACCTAATTCCAACGGAGTTTTGCGTCCGAAGATCTTGACCATCACCTTTAGTTTGCGCTTCTCGACATTCACCTCCTCGATGATGCCGCTGAAGCCAGAGAACGGTCCGTCTGTCACCTTGACAGTCTCGTCAACTACGTACGGGATGTCGATGTTGTCTTCAATCTCCGTTTCCTCGCATGAACCGAGCATACGGTTGATTTCCGACTGCGGAACTGGTGAGGGGTTGTCCAAGCCTCCAAGAAAGCCTAAAACGTTCGGCATGAAACGCAGCGTGTGTGCTACGTCGCCTACGAGGGCAGCTTCTACGAATACATAACCAGGGAGAGATATTTTCTCCTTGATTACTCTTTTGCCATTACGCAAAGATGCGTGTTTCTCGAGCGGCAGAACCACTTGCGAAACATGCGTCTGAAGTAATGGGTTGTGCTTGATCTCAGCGTCGATATATTCCTTTACTTTGAATTCTTTTCCGCTGGCAGCACGAAGCACGTACCATTTTTTTTCTGTCTTAGCCATTTTTCTTGAAAATGATTAACCTGGATAAACCATGCTCATCGCCCACTTGAACAGAGAGTCCATAGCGAACACCACAACTGCAATGACAAGGGAAGCAGATAATACAATCACTGCACTGTGGTTGAGTTCGGCATAACTTGGCCAAGTTGTTTTATGCGCAAGTTCGTCGTAACAAGTCTTGCAATAATTTACAAACTTCTTAAACATATTATCTTCTTTTTAGCACGGGAAGAGAGGCTCGAACTCCCGACACCTGGTTTTGGAGACCAGTGCTCTACCAACTGAGCTATTCCCGTAGGATAGTTCCCGACGCCGTAGCGATGCGGGAACTATTTTTATTTAGTGCAGCCTCTTGCGAGTCTGCGGTCCGTCGAATTAGTCTTCGAGGATCTTTGTGATCTGGCCAGAACCTACTGTACGACCACCCTCGCGGATAGCGAAACGAAGGCCCTCGTTCAGAGCAACTGCGTAGATGAGCTCAACCTCGATCTCTACGTTGTCACCAGGCATTACCATCTCAACTCCCTCAGGAAGCTTGATCTCGCCTGTGCAGTCCATAGTACGGAGGTAGAACTGAGGACGATACTTGTTGCCGAACGGTGTGTGACGACCACCCTCTTCCTTCTTCAAAACGTAGATAGAAGCCTTGAAGTGCTTGTGAGGCTTGATCTGACCCGGGTGGCAGAGTACCATACCGCGCTTGATCTCGTTCTTGTCGATACCACGGAGGAGAAGACCTACGTTATCGCCAGCTTCACCCTCTTCAAGGATCTTGCGGAACATCTCAACACCAGTTACGACACACTTCTTGTCCTCACCGAGACCAAGGAGCTCTGTCTCGTCGCCTACCTTAACGCGACCAGTCTCGATACGACCAGTAGCAACGGTACCACGACCTGTGATTGAGAATACGTCCTCGATAGGCATCAAGAACGGTTTGTCGAGGTCACGTGGAGGCTCCTGGATCCATGTATCAACAGCGTCCATAAGCTCCATTACCTTGTCAGCCCACTTCTCTACACCATTGAGTGCACCAAGAGCAGAACCGCGGATGATAGGAGTTTCCTCCTCATAGCCGTACTGGTCGAGGATCTCGCGAACCTCCATCTCTACGAGCTCGAGCATCTCCTCATCCTCTACCATATCGCACTTGTTCAAGAAAACAACCATGCGCGGTACGTTTACCTGACGAGCGAGAAGTACGTGCTCACGTGTCTGAGGCATAGGACCGTCAGTAGCAGCAACTACAAGGATAGCACCGTCCATCTGAGCAGCACCAGTTACCATGTTCTTAACGTAGTCGGCGTGACCCGGGCAGTCTACGTGAGCGTAGTGACGCTTTGCTGTTTCGTACTCGATGTGAGCTGAGTTGATGGTGATACCACGCTCTTTCTCCTCAGGAGCGTTATCGATCTGGTCGAAAGACTTAACATCCTCGCTGCCGAAGCCTCTGTCGTGAAGAGTCTTTGAGATGGCAGCAGTAAGAGTGGTCTTACCATGGTCAACGTGACCAATTGTACCAATGTTTACGTGCGGTTTGGTGCGCACAAATGTTTCTTTAGCCATAGCTTTCTTATTTTATATATAAATTGAATGTTCGTTTTTCTTCCGATTCTTGGTTTAAAGAACAGAAAGAGCTGTAACTGAGAGTTGAACTCAGGACCTCTTCCTTACCAAGGAAGTGCTCTACCACTGAGCTATTACAGCAACTTAGAGCGGAAAACGGGGCTCAAACCCGCGACCCCCAGCTTGGAAGGCTAGTGCTCTATCAACTGAGCTATTTCCGCAAAGATAAAGTGAAGTGGGTGGTGATGGATTCGAACCACCGAAGGCATAGCCAGCAGATTTACAGTCTGCCCCATTTGGCCACTCTGGTAACCACCCAATCTTTATTAGTAGCGTATCGCTTGGATACTGAAGAAAAACTGCGTTCAGGTTTTCTGTTTGTTTGAGCCTCTTGTCGGATTCGAACCAACGACCCCGAGATTACAAATCACGTGCTCTGGCCAACTGAGCTAAAGAGGCAGATCCTTGCAGCCGCTAAGGCTTGCGTTTAGGACGTGTTCTAAAACGGCTGCAAAGATACGACTTATTTTTTTATTCACCAAAATTTTTCGGTTTTTTTTTACATCTTGCGTGTTTTTTCCTTGAATTTAGTTAGCTGCACCTTCATTGCGTCTACGCAGAGGTCGATGCCTTCCTCGAATGTGTCGCATGTTTTCTCGACGAAGAGCTTCTGTCCGGGGACGGTCACTTCGAGGCTTGTTTCCTTGTTCTGCGCGGTGGCTGGCTTCACTACTTTGAGCTGCACTTCTGCGCTGCTTATATCCTCGAATGTCTTCTCAAGCTTTGCTACTTTCTTCTCGATGAAATCCTGTAGTTTCTCGGTAGCGTCAAAGTGAATTGACTGAATCTTTACGTTCATAGTGTCCTCCTTTTCTTTGTTTAAGGTCGTTTATACTATATATAATAAGGTATAGTGTCATCCTTTCGGTGTTTCGCTTCGGGGATGTGCCTCATTATATGCTTTCTTTAGTTGCTCGAACGAGGTGTGGGTGTATATTTCGGTTGTGGAGAGGCGCTCGTGTCCGAGCAGCTTCTGCACGTTTTCGATGTTGGCTCCGTTGTTGAGCATTGCGGTGGCGAAGGTGTGGCGCAGCACGTGGGGCGATCGTTTCTGAAGGCCGGTCACGGTGGAGAGCTGTTGCTTCACCATCTGGCGCACTTGTTGGGGGCTTAGGCGCGTGCCGCGTGCGGGGCGGACGCGCGCCTGGGTGCAGCGCGGCGGTGTCTCGGCGTCGCGACGTGCGGTGTAGCTGCGCAGGGCTTGGGCGAGTTCGTCGCCGAAGGGTATGGCGCGCTGTTTGTTGCCTTTGCCGTGCACGCGTATCTCGCTGCGTGCGTAGTCGACGGAATTGTCGTCGAGCGAGGTGAGCTCGGAGAGGCGCATGCCTGTCTCGTAGAAGGTGAGCACGATGGTGTGCTCGAGCTGCGCCTGATAGGTGTCGGGCTGCTGTGTGTGGTCGAGCAGCCGGTCCATCTGTTCTTCGCGCACGAACTGCGGCAGGGGCCGGTCGGTCTTGGGGCGGTAGACGATGTGCGCCGGGTCGTGCCCTACGTATCCTCGTGCGAGGAGGTAGCGGTAGTAGGTTTTCAGGGCGCTCAGGCGCCGGGCTACGGTTGTGGCGCGGTTGCCTTGGTCGAGCTGGTGCTCCATCCAGTCGCGCACGACGTCGGTGTCTACCGTGGCGAACGTGAGTTCGCTGTCGAGACTGCTGAAAAACTGCTGGAACGCTTCGAGGTCGCGGCGGTAGCTTTCCACAGTATTCTCCGACCGGTTGCGCTCGTAGCGCAGATAGTCGAGAAAGCCGTCAATACCTTTTTGCATGTTCTTTTTTGTTTTTCGCTACGAATATACGACGAATATTTGTCATCTGCAAGTTTTCGGCTGTCTTTTTTCGTTTTTTCACGTTTTTAGCGTGGTTCTGGCGTCTATTCGTCGTGTGCGGCAAGTGTTTTACCGCGCTGCGGTAACATGATTACCGCAGCGTGGCTATGTCGTTACAGCATTGCGGTAATGGTGTTACCGCGTGGATGTAACGCTGCTGCTGCTAAACACAAAGACGGCAATAGCTGCTCTTCAGAACTGCTATTGCCGTCGCCAGCCTGCCCGAGTCGCAGAGGATTCGGGTTGGCATGTTTATGTCTTAATGATTATTTCTGAGTGTATACACCTCCTGGTCCATCCGACAGCGCTTGCCGTGGGGCGCGCGCGTCATATTAATTGTTAGTCGAAATGGGGAGATTACTCCTCGTTAGCGCGGAGCTGCTGTACGTAGATAGCGTGCTCCATCTTGAGTCTCTTGAGTACAGAAGGCTTGTTGTACTGCTGACGAGCGCGGAGTTCCTTTACTACGCCTGTCTTCTCAAACTTTCTCTTAAACTTCTTGAGTGCTCTTTCGATGTTCTCACCGTCTTTTACCTGTACAATAATCATTTTTGTTTCTTTTAATTTAAATAGTTATACATTGTTTATTCGCGGCACTGTGCCACAAAGCGGATGCAAAGTTACTGATTATTTGCCGATTAGCCAAATTTTTCGCAATATTTCTGCATTCTGCCCTGCTTATTCGGCATCGTAATGCGCAGCCGGATGCTACGCACGCCGCTTTGCCTCCATAAACGTTAAAAGGCAGCGGGCGCTCCTTGCGGAGTTCCTGCTGCCTTTTGTCGTCACAAGTCTGCTTGCGACACGTTGCAGTCTACTCAGCCCCGAAGGGCGCAGCCGACTACTTTCCGTGGTGCTCGTCAGATACTGTCAACTTCTTGCGGCCATGTGCGCGGCGAGAAGCCAATACGCGACGACCATTCTTTGTAGCCATACGTTCACGGAAACCATGCTTGTTCACGCGGCGACGATTGTGCGGCTGAAATGTTCTTTTCATTGTCTTATTTTTATTTATTTGTTATTATTCACACTTTTGGGTTGCAAAATTACTCATAATTTTTTAAACGACAAAGACTTGAGCCTTTTTTAGCTGCATTTTTTAGTTTTTTCTACATTTTTAGGGCAAAATCGCCCGTGTATGGGCTGAAAAGCGGTGCGACGGGGAGGTTGAGGGGCTTTTTTTGCCGGTTTTCACGATTTAGGGCGTGTCCCGAATAAAAAAAACTGTGAACCATGCGTTTTTGTGCGTGATTTTCAGTAACTTTGCAGCGATTTTTGAGAGATAATACAATAATATAAATAAAAACAGCAATGATCAACTCACAAGACATCAAGATGGGAACTTGCATCCGCATGGACGGCAAGCTCTTTTTCGTAATCGACTTCCTTCATGTAAAACCGGGTAAGGGCAACACTTTCATGCGCGTTAAGTTGAAGAACGTTGTCGACGGCCGCGTGTTGGAGCGTCGCTTCGACATCAGCGAGAAGCTTGAGGACGTACGCGTAGAGCGCCGTCCGTACCAGTACCTCTACAAGGAGGGCGAGGACTATATCTTCATGAACCAGGAGACTTACGACCAGATTCCTATCGCTGGCAACCTCATCACTGGCGTTGACTTCATGAAGGAGAGCGACATCGTCGAGGTCGTTTCTGACGCTTCTACAGATACCGTGCTCTTCGGCGAAATGCCGGTGAAGACTAACCTCCGCGTTACTCACTCTGAGCCGGGCATCAAGGGCGATACTGCTACAAACACTCTCAAGCCGGCTACTCTCGAGACTGGCGTAGAGATCCGCGTGCCTCTCTTCGTTAACGAAGGCGACCTCGTTCAGGTTGACACACGCGACGGTAGCTACCTGCAGCGCGTTAAGGAGTAATCCTTACCGAACAACGGAATAAGAAATAGCAAAGAGTAAAAAAGTAAAAAGCATTGGGGATAACGTCATGCACGCCCCGCCGTGCTCTTTACTTTTTTACTCTTTTGCGTTTATTGCCTACTCGCCGACTTGTCTACTTGCCTAATCGTCGGCTTGCCTAATCGTACACTTGTTCACCTGTCAACTCAAAAAGAAATGAAATACAGCATAATAATTCCCGTTTACAACCGTCCGGACGAGGTGGACGAACTGCTCGACAGCCTCACCCGTCAGAGCGAAACCGACTTCGAAGTGGTGGTAGTGGAGGACGGTTCGGCGGTGCCGTGCAAGGATGTCTGCGAGAAATATGCGCAGAAGCTCCGCATACAATACTTCACCAAGCCCAACTCCGGACCCGGACAGACGCGCAACTACGGTGTGGAGCGCGCGCAGGGCGACTACGTGCTCATCCTCGACTCGGACGTGGTGCTGCCCGAAGGATATCTGGCGGCGGTGTCTGCCGAACTGAAGCGCGAGCCTGCCGACGCTTTCGGCGGACCCGACAGCTCGCATCCCTCGTTCACCGACACGCAGAAGGCTATCTCCTACTCGATGACTTCGTTCTTCACCACCGGCGGCATACGCGGCGGCAAGAAGAAGCTCGACAAGTTCTACCCGCGATCGTTCAACATGGGCGTGCGTCGCGACAGATACATGGAGCTGGGCGGATTCTCGAAGATGCGCTTCGGCGAGGACATCGACTTCTCAATACGCATCTTCAAGGCCGGACTGCGCTGCCGACTCTTCCCCGAGGCATGGGTATGGCACAAGCGCCGCACCGACCTGCGCAAGTTCTTCCGCCAGGTGTACAACTCGGGCATCGCGCGCATCAATCTCTACAAGAAATACCCCGAGTCGCTGAAGCTGGTGCACATGCTGCCGATGGTGTTCACAGTGGGCGTGCTCTCCATGCTCGCGCTCTGCCTCGTGCTGCTCGCGCTCTGCCCCACTCTGGCGTGGCTGCCGCTCGTGCCGCTCGCCCTCTACTCGCTCCTCATCTGCATCGACTCGGCTCGCCTCAACCGCAGTCTGAAGATCGGCGTGCAGAGCATCGCCGCCGCCTACGTGCAGCTCATGGGCTACGGCTTCGGATTCATCGAGGCTTGGTGGAAACGATGCGTGCGCGGCAAGTCGGAGTTCGCTGCGTTCGAGAAAACGTTCTACAAATAACACATGTCTCCCACGGATCGCACTCTAAGTTTATTGCTGAAAAGAAACTCCCACAGATTGCACAGATCGGCACAGATGGTTAGGGTGTGTAGGTTCTCCCACGGAATCCACGGATCTCACAGAATTACTTGCTGTGAAGAGACTCCCACGGAATCCACGGAATTCACGGAAGTTTATTGCTGAAAAGAAACTCCCACAGATCGCACAGATACACACAGATGTAACTTCAGGGGGTGCAGCGGTCTCCGCTTCACCAACAAAACCGGATGGCACTATCATATTGACAGTGGGTGTGAGTCAAAACCTAACCAATGCGGACAGCGCCAGTCTATAAGATAGCTGGGAGATGCCTGGCAGATGGCTGGTAGATTACTGGAAGAAAAGCGCTATCTACCAGCCTTTAACTCACTACTCAACAACGTGTTACACGCCAGCTGGGAGATATGGTAGATTTTTCGCACTAATTAAGTTCTGTAAACATACTCTCCTTGAAACACGTCATAATTATCTGTGTACATCTGCGAAATCTGTGGGAGAAAAGTTCTGCAACAAGTTCTGTGAATTCTGTGAATTCCGTGGGAGAGCCTTCTGTATTATTTTTCTATTAAAGAAACAACCTATGAACGACATAAGCAATAAGAGTAATCATAACTCTCAACTCTCAATTCTCAATTCTCAACCGAAAAACAACTCTCAACTCCGAATAACTGATTGGTCGGAAGCCGACCGACCGCGCGAAAAGCTGCGCGACAAGGGCGCCGAGACGCTGTCCGACGCCGAGCTGCTGGCGATACTCATAGGTTCGGGCAGCACGAAGGAGAGCGCCGTGGCGCTCATGCAGCGCATACTGAGCGCCTGCGACAACAACCTCAACACCTTGGGCAAGATGTCGCTGCACGAACTGATGCAGTATAACGGCATCGGCGAGGCGAAGGCGATAACTATCATTGCGGCATGCGAACTGGGCAAGCGCCGCCAAGCGGCGAAGGCTGCCGAACGCCCCGACATGGGGTCGGCGCAGGCGGTGTACGAGTACATGCACCCGAAGATGCAGGACCTCGACACCGAGGAGGCATGGGTGCTACTGATGAACCAACGTTTCCGACTCATCAAGGCGGTGCGACTGTCGCACGGCGGACTCACCGAGACGGCTGTCGATGTGCGCGTCATTCTGCGCGAGGCGCTGCTCGCCAACGCCACAACGCTCACGCTAATACACAATCATCCGAGCGGCAACGCACGCCCTTCTGGCGACGACGACCGTATCACTCACAAACTGAAAACTGCCTGCGAGACAATGCGACTCTATCTCATCGACCATCTCATCGTGACCGACGGTCGCTATTACAGCTACGCCGAAGAGGGCAGGATTTAAGGTTCAAACATAAAGACAATTGCTTCTATGCAACAGCACAAAACGCTGGTTACATAGAAGCAATTGTTTTTCTATTTAATGACAGTTCGATTTCCTAAACCACACAGCGAACCACACGGCAGCAACGACAAGTGCGGTTGCACCGACGCCGTAGCCCACAGTGTATGGCAAGCCGAGCGCAGTCTTCGACACCATGAAGAAGGTGGTGCAGACGCAAGTCATGAAGAGGGCTGGCACGAGCGTGATGATGTAAGGCTTCTTTTCGCGAGCAAGATAAACGGTGATGGTCCAGAGGGCGAAGACAGAAAGCGTCTGGTTAGCCCATCCGAAGTATTGCCAGATGGTGTTGAAGCCGTCGGGGTTCTCCATCTGCCAAACGAGCATGGCGAACGATGCGGCGAAGAGCGGGACGCAGATATACAGACGGTTCTTCTTTGCACGCTGACTGAGTTTCAGCGCCTGAGCGATGATAAGACGGGCAGAGCGGAACGCTGTGTCGCCGCTTGTTATCGGGGCAGCTACCACGCCGAGCATAGCGAGCACACCGCCCATAATGCCCAGCCAATCCTTGCAGACAAGATTTACAACGACGGGCGCCGACGTATGCAGTCCGTTAGCCACGGTGCCGCCAATCTGGGCATATCCCGGCTGCGGAGCGTCGTAGAAGAACCACATCGACACCGTAGCCCAAACGAGCGCCACGAGTCCTTCCGTAATCATTGCACCGTAGAAGATAGGTCTGCCTTTGCGTTCAGACGTAAGGCAGCGAGCCATAAGCGGACTCTGCGTGGCGTGGAAACCGCTGATAGCGCCGCAGGCGATGGTGATGAACAGACACGGGAAGATGTTGTCGGTGAACGAAGCAGGGTCTGTAGCCTTGCCCATATTGCCCACACCGTGCCACAGCTCGGGCAGCGCAGGCCATTTTACGAACAGCACAGCCATCAGAGCCACAGCCATGAACAGCAGCGAGAACGAGAAGAGCGGGTATATCTTGCCTATGATCTTGTCGATAGGTAGCATCGTCGCTACTACGTAATAAACGAAGATGACGGTTATCCACATGGTTGTCGAACCGCTTATGCCGTGCAGAATCTCTGCCGGACTATACACGAACACCGTGCCTAGCATGATGAGCAGGAACACGGCGAACACCAGCAACACCTTTGACGCCACGCCGCCGAGATAGCGCCGAACGAGTTCGGGCAGGTCGCAGCCGCCGTTGCGCATGGAGAGCATACCCACGAAGTAGTCGTGAACGGCTCCGGCGAAGATGCAGCCGAAGATTATCCAGAGATATGCCGCGGGTCCGAACTTTGCGCCCATGATTGCACCGAAGATAGGTCCGGTACCGGCTATGTTGAGGAACTGTATCATGAACACCTTCCAATAAGGCATCGCGACATAGTCCAGACCGTCGGCTTGCGCCACGGCTGGCGTAACACGGTCATCGGGTGCGAAGATGCGCTCCACGAAGCGTCCGTAGACAAGGTAGCCCAACACAAGGGCTGCCAGACTGATTAAGAATGTTATCATTTATTTTAGTTATTATGGTTACGTTATGCGATGCAAAAGTATAGTTTTTTATCGTAACCGAGTAAGAAAAGCTGTATTATTACTGCCATAAAATTCGGTATTCGGATATTTTTCCTTAAATTTGCAATAATATATTAATGTATAACAACCTAAAGTACAAAACGAATGACACAGGAAGAAAAGACACATATAGAAGAACGCATCGTCGACGTGCTCAAGACGGTGTACGACCCCGAAATACCAGTGAACATCTACGACCTCGGACTCATCTACAAGATTGACGTGCAGGACGACGGCAACGTGGACATCGACATGACTTTCACTGCGCCTACATGCCCCGCCGCCGACTTCATACTTGAGGACGTGCGACAGAAGGTAGACTCGCTCGAGCAGGTGAAGTCGGCTAACGTGAACCTCGTCTTCGAGCCTGTATGGGACCAGAGCATGATGACGGAGGAGGCAAAGATAGAGCTTGGATTCGACTAACGATGTCGAATTTTGAGTTTTGAGTTTTGAATGTTGAGTTATGCGCAATGCGCATTATGAATTATCCAGTTTTGAATTCGCATGAAAAATGTATATTTCCTTAGCGATGCCCACCTCGGTTCGTGGGCTATCGACCACGGTCGCACGCAGGAGCGCCGACTCGTGAGGTTTCTCGACTCGATAAAGACAAAGGCGCGCGCCATCTATCTGCTGGGCGATATGTTCGACTTCTGGTGCGAGTGGCGCTACGTGGTGCCGAAGGGCTACACGCGCTTCCTGGGCAAGCTCTCAGAGCTGACCGACATGGGCGTGGAGGTGCACTACTTCACCGGCAACCACGACATCTGGACATACGGATACCTCGAGGAGGAGTGCGGACTGATTGTACACACCAAGCCCGAGACGGTGGAGATTTATGACAAGGTGTTCTACATAGCGCACGGCGACGGACTGGGCGACCCCGACCGCCGCTTCAAGTTCATAAAGAGCGTGTTCCACAACCGCACGTGCCAGGTGCTGTTCAACTCGCTGCACCCGCGCTGGGCGATGTGGTTCGGACTCACTTGGGCGAAGCACTCGCGCCTGAAACGTGCCGACGGCAAGGAACCGCCGTACATGGGCGAAGACCGCGAGCATCTCGTGCTCTTTGCGAAGCAGTACATGAAGACGCACAACGATGTTGACTACTTCATGTTCGGACACCGACACATAGAGCTCGATCTCTTCCTCTCGAAAAAGACGCGCATGATGATTCTCGGCGACTGGATAACGCAGTTCACCTACGCCGTGTTCGACGGCGAGCACATGTTCCTTGAGGAGTATGTGGAGGGCGAGAGTCAGCCGTAAACGATATATAAAAAGCCAAGTCGTATATAACGATATAAAAAGGGCAAAACTCATTAATCGTGAGTTTTGCCCTTTTTCATAGGATGGTTATGACATCCTTTTACTTGCGGAACTTCTCAGCCTGCTGCTGAATGAGCGCAGCGTCGTTGAAGTAGTCGATCTGCATTGCACGACGCACCTCGTCCATTGTCTGAGCCGCTGTCTCGCGCGCAGCCTCTGAGCCCTTACGCAGGATGTTATATATTTCGGGGATATCCTTCTCGTACTCTGCGCGGCGCTCGCGAATCGGGTCGAGCATCTTGTTGAGCACGTTGTTAAGGAACTTCTTCGTTGTGCCGTCGCCGATGCCGCCACGCACGTAATGGTCCTTCAGCTCGTCGAGTGCCTTGTACTCGGGCCAGAACTCAGCGAAGTCGTCGGGTGTGCTGAACGCCTCAAGATATGTGAACACGGCGTTGCCTTCGAGGTTGCCCGGCTCGTCCATGCTCATACGCGGTGCACCGTTCGACATCTTCTTCACTTTCTTCCACACCTCAGCGGCTGAGTCAGAAAGGTAGATACAGTTGCCGAGCGACTTCGACATCTTCTCCTTGCCGTCGGTGCCTGGCAGACGGCGTGCCGTAGCGTTCTCGGGCAGCATGATCTCCGGCTCAACGAGCACCTCGCTGTATGTCTGGTTGAAGCGGCGCACGAGCTCGCGTGTCACCTCAATCATCGGCTCCTGGTCTTCGCCTGCAGGCACGGTTGTAGCCTTGAACAGAGCGATGTCGGCAGCCTGGCTCACGGGGTAGCAGAAGAAGCCGAGCGGAATGTTAGCCTCGAAGTTGCGCATCTTTATCTCGGTCTTCACAGTCGGGTTGCGCTGCACACGCGACACGGTGATGAGGTTCATCAGATATGTAGTAAGCTCAGCGAGCTCCGGTATCTGACTCTGTATGAAGAGCGTGCACTTCTCGGGGTCGAGACCAGCCGAGAGGTAGTCGAGCGCCACCTCGATGATGTTCTGGCGAATCTTTTCGGGGTTGTCTGCGTTGTCGGTGAGAGCCTGCACGTCTGCCATGAAGACGAACATGCGGTCGAAATCGCCAGCGTTCTGCAGTTCGACGCGGCGGCGGAGCGAGCCTACATAGTGACCCAAGTGGAGCTTACCTGTAGGACGGTCGCCCGTAAGAATTATCTTTCCCATATTTTGTTTATTTTTTATTTCCTGTTTGCTTTTGTTTCCTATCAACCTACAAAGGTACATTATTTATAGGAATTGGGCAAAAACTTTGCCGTTTATCACAAGAATTGGGGTGTTTCCGCTACTCAGCCTCATCTATTTGGCTCTTTCGCGGCGCAATACGTTCTGCAGGTCGAACACGGTCTGTGCGTTTTCGAGCGCCACATTGTGCTCCTCCTTGATGTCTTTCTGCATGTCATATAGCTGCGGTTGCGGGCTGTTGCCTGTCTCCATGCGTTCGCCGTTGAGCGTAGCCGCCCAGCCGATGGTCTTTGCGCCGTCGTTCGGCTCTATGTATTTCCACTGCTTTGTGCGCACAGAGAGCACATGGTTGTTAGACATGCCGATGACATACGGACGGTCGGTGCGGTCGTTGCCAAGGAGCGTACTGATGCGGTTCTCGCTGTCTACGGCAGCGCCCTTCGGTATGCGTGCGTTGATGAGCGAACCGAACGACGCCAGCAAGTCGATATGCGAGAAGAGCGCTTCCGACGTCTCGCCAGCCTTCACGCCGCCAGCCTTCCAGCGCACGATGACGGGCACAGCCGTTCCACCCTCATAAGCCGAATACTTGCCCGATCGCCACGGTCCCTGCGGCGAGTGTCCGTTGAGCAGTTCGTCGGCGCGGTCTACATATCCGTCGTCGGTGACGGGTCCGTTGTCGCTGGTGAGCAATATGATTGTGTTGTCGGCGATGCCGAGTCGTTCGAGCGTGCGCATAATCTCGCCCACCGACCAGTCGAACTGCACGATGGCGTCGCCGCGCAAGCCCATGCCGCTCTTGCCGCGGAATCGCTCGTGCGGGAATCGTGGCACATGCACGTCGTTTGTGGCGAAGTACATGAAGAACGGGCGGTCGGCGTGCTGCTTTATGTAGTTAACGGCGTAGCCTGTTATCGAGTCGGCAATGTTCTCGTCCTTCCACAGTGCCTTACCTCCGCCCTTCATATACCCGATGCGTCCGATGCCGTTCACTATCGCCTGGTCGTGTCCGTGCGACGAGCGCAGGTTGTAGCACAGCTCTGGATGCTCGCGCGCCGTAGGTTCGCCCTCGAAGTTATGATAGTAGTTCACGTCGATTGGCGCCGACTCGTCGTAGTTAGCCACCATGCCGTCCTCGATAATCACGCAGGGCACACGGTCGGCAGTAGCCGCCATGATGTAATGGTTGTCGAAACCTATGTCGGCAGGCGACGCCGGCAGCGGCGCGTTCCAGTCCTGCTCACCGGTTCGGTCGCCCAGTCCTAAGTGCCACTTACCTATGGCGCACGTAGCGTAGCCCTGCGAGCGGAACATGTCGGCAATGGTGAACTGCTCTGGCTTGATAATCATCGCCGCATTGCCCGGCGCCACGTCCGTGCCCGGTCGGCGCCACGGATACTCGCCTGTCAGGAGCGAGTAGCGCGACGGCGTTGAGGTAGAAGCAGCCGCATGGCAATCGGTGAAGCGCACGCCTTCGGCTGCGAGGCGGTTCACGTTAGGCGTTTCGACGTTCTTCGCGCCGTAACATTTGAGGTCGCCGTAGCCGAGGTCGTCAGCCACAATCATAATCACGTTCGGTCGCGACGTGTCCGCCTTCGCCCTCTGTTTCTTCGCCGCCATCGTCGGCTGTGCCGCCCATGCTGCGAGCAGCGAGAGCGCTATTGTCTTGTTTATCTGCATATTTGTTTGATTTGTTTTTAGTAGTTTCTATTATTTTAATACAACTTATATATAAGCGTAGCAACGGCAAGCATGCCGTAGTCTCCTATACTTGCTGCAGAATCTTCATATACTCCTTGTAGGGGATGGTGCGTCCACCCATCGACTTGAGGTGCGGCGTTTCTATCTGGCAGTCGATCATCAGTCCGCCGTTCTCCTGCATGAACTCGGCGAGGAAGATCAGAGCGAGCTTGCTTGCACTGGGCACGAGCGAGAACATGCTCTCGCCGATGAAGCAGCGTCCGAGCGTCACGCCGTAGAGTCCGCCCACGAGTCGGTCGCCCTCCCACACCTCCACGCTCTGCGCGAGGTTCTGGCGGTGCAGCTCGGTGTATGCACGGATGATGTCTTCGCTGAGCCACGCCCCTTCCGAGTCGTAGCGTCCGTCGGCTTTCTGACAGCCGCGTATCACGCCGTCGAAGTCGTCGCCGATAGATACGTCGTACTTGCCCTTGTTAATCAGCGTGCGCATCGAGTGCGACACGTGTATCTCGTTGGGGAAGATGACGAAGCGCTCCTGCGGACAGTACCACAGCGGCTCGTCGTAGTCGCGGAACGAGAACCACGGAAAGATGCCGTGACTGTATGCGAGCAGCAGTCGGTCGACGGAGAGGTCGCCGCCAACGCACAGGAGTCCGTCGGGCTCCACGTCTACGGGCTGAGGGAATATTAGTTCTTTGCCTATTCTGTATATCATTATTCCAATTATTCGGGTTTGTTAGTAAAAAATGCACCATACTTTGTTCTGAAGAAGTAGTATTCGCCTACGTTCCAAACAGAGTATGGTGCATTCGTATTTATTGCGGATATATCCAGCGTATTCATAATTTCAGTTGTAAACCACGATTGCAGATTTCTTCAAATTCCTTTTGGGCTTCTTCTTCCCATTCTTTCTTTCTGTCAATTGCCCTTCGGAACGCAGCGATGAGTTCCTCACGGGATTTTGCCTTAAATGTAGTCATAAGCCAAATATTATAATGTTATGATGCTGCAAATATACATATTTTATTTGTAGCAGAGAAATATTTATGAAACATTCAACATTCCACATTCAACATTAAACTCGCCGCCCTTCTTTAGTTTGCCGAACAGTATCTCTCTCATCAGCAGCGGCTTGAGCATCGAGCCGATCACGCGGTCGAGCTCTCGCGCACCGTACTCGGGCGTGAAGCCCTTTGTGAGGAGCAGTTCGCGTGCCTCGGCGCTGAGGTGCAGCGTCACGTTCTTTGCGCTGAGCTTGGTCTGCAACTGCGCGAGCTTCTTGTCGAGGATGAGCGATGCCATCTGGCGCGACATATCGTGGAAGACAACGATGTCGGTGAGGCGGTTGATGAACTCGGGCTTGAAGGTCTTCTTCACTGTGGTGAGCATGGCGTCGCCGCGCGACACGCTGCCCGTGAATCCGATGCTGGCGCGCGAGGCGTACTGCGCTCCGGCGTTGGAGGTCATGATGATGATGGCGTTGCGGAAGTCGGCACGCTCGCCGTGGTTGTCGGTGAGCGCGGCGTAGTCCATCATCTGCAGGAAGATGTTGAAGATGTCGGGGTGCGCCTTCTCTATCTCGTCGAAGAGCAGCACGCAGTTGGGCGTCTTGCGCACGGCTGCCGTGAGCAGTCCGCCATCTTCGTAGCCCACGTATCCTGCCGGCGAACCGATGAGCTTCGCCACGGCGTGCTTCTCGGCGTACTCGCTCATGTCGAAGCGCACGAGCTTCATGCCCATTCGCTCTGAGAGCACGCGCGCCACCTCGGTCTTGCCCACGCCGGTCGGACCGACGAAGAGCAGACTTGCCATCGGCTTGGTGTCGTCGGCGAGTCCGGCTTTCGACATCTGCACAGCCTCAACCACACGGCCTACGGCTTCGTCCTGACCGAATATCTCTTTCTTTATGTCGCCCTCCAGCGTGCGCAGTGCGTCGTTCGACTGCTCCTTGAGTGCTTCGGCGTCAATCTTACAGACGCGTGCGAGAATGTCGGTGACGAGTCGGCGGTCTACGGTCTGGCGCTTCTGCGTGGTGAGCGGATGGGTCTCGCGGTAGGCGCCTGCCTCGTCGATGAGGTCGATTGCCTTGTCGGGCAGGAAGCGGTCGCGTATGTGCTTGGCGGCGCTGCGCACGGCGAACTCAACGACGCCCGCAGCGTACTTCACGCCGTGGAACTTTTCGTAGCTCGGGCGCAGACCCTCCACGATGCGTATGGCGTCGTCTACCGACGGCTCGGCGATGTCTATCTGCTGGAAGCGTCGCACGAGCGACTTCTGCTTGGCTATGTAGCGGTTGTACTCGTCGTAGGTTGTGGAACCGATGAAGCGTATCGCTCCGCTCTCGAGATAGGGCTTCAGCATGTTCGAGGCGTCGAGCGATGCGTCGCCGTTGCGTCCGGCTCCGATGAGGTTGTGTATCTCGTCGATGCAGAGTATGGCGTTGCCCTCCTGCGCGAGTCCTTCCATCACCATCTTTATGCGCTTCTCGAAGTCGCCCCTGAACTGTGTGCCTGCCACCATCGTGCCCATATCCATCATGTAGACGCGTGCTCCGCGCAGGCGTTCGGGCACTGCGCCGCGCTCTATGAGGGCGGTGAGTCCGTAGATGAGCGCTGTCTTGCCCACGCCCGGCTCGCCCACGTGCAGCGGGTTGTTCTTGTCCTTGCGGCAGAGCACCTGCATGGTGCGCTCCAGTTCGGCTTCGCGACCGATGAGCGGGTTGTGGTCGGCGTATGTGTCGTTGACGCAGGTGACGAGCTTGCGCCACGGTGCGGGTGAGTTGGCGTCGTCGCCGTCAGCCGCTTCGCCCGTTTCGTCTACGGCGTATGCCGACACGAGCGACTGCATGAACTCGCCCTTCTCGTCGCCCGTGAACTGGTCGAGAAGATAGGCTGCCTGCGAGTCGTTGAGCATGAGCATGGCTGCCACGACGTGCGGCACGTCGAGCGTCTCCTGGTCGGAGTATTGCGCCTGCTTGATGGCGAGCGACATCATCTCTGAGAACTGCTGCGAGCCTTCGATGACGTACTTCTGTGTCTCGGGTACCACCTCCATCGACAGGAACTCCTTCTCGAGTTGTGTGATGAGCCACGAGGCGTCGTGCGGCAGCCATTCGCTGGCGCTTGCGAACTGCTCCTGTGAGGCAAAGGCGTAGAGCACGTGCTCCGGCGTCACGAACTCGTGGCGCCAGAAGTCGCAGTCTTCGATTGCCTGCTTTATTGCGTTTGCTAAATTCTTGCTGTTGTTCATTAATCAATTTTGAATTTTGAGTTTTGAGTTTTGAATTGTTGCCTACGGCAATTTTGAGTTTTGAATTTTGAATTTTGAATTGTCGGCTACGCCGATGAGGAATTGTTCAATTAGGAGTTGATAACTCAACAATTCACAACTCAAAACTCAACAATTCAAAATGCGCAAAGCGCACAATTCAAAATTCAAAACTCAAAATTCAATACTCATTCCGGTTTGCATTCGAGGCGTAGCGGGAAGTTCTCCTCACGCGCCATCATCGTGGCTTTTCTCACCTTCGATATCGCCACGTCGTAGCTGTATATGCCCACCACGGCGCTGCCGCTCTTGTGCACGGCGAGCATAAGGGCTTCTGCCTCCTCCGCCGACTTGAAGAAGACGGAGGTGAGTACGAGCACCACGAACTCCATCGTCGTGAAGTCGTCGTTGTAGATTATCACCTTGTAGCGGCGCGGCTCGCGAAGGTTGGTGCGGGTGCGGTCGCGCACGGCGGTCTGTTCTTTTGCCATTATTTTTAAAAGTTACTGCCCTCCGAGTCGGTCGAAGAACACTATTATCTCTTCCCATGTCTTGAACTCGTCGCTGCCCCACTCTATCTGCGTGCCCATAAATTCGGGCAGCTCCTGCAGCGTGGGCTTCGGTTGTGCGGCGGGCGTGATGAGATAGTCGCCGTAGAGCATCTGGCGCTGGTTGGTGAAGACGATGCGTCCCCAAGCCGGAGCGCTCAGAAACTGCTCCACCCAGCGTGTGTCGTCCACCATCTGCTGCGCATTGTCTGACGGCGACGGCGCCACGATGTACACGTTGTAGTGCTCGATGAGCATCTCATAAGCCTTGTGCATCGACGCCGTGGCGTTGCCGTACGAGTCGCGCAGCGTCTCGATGTCGACGTATACGACGGGGCGCTCGCGGCCTTCCTGTCGGTCGTCGATGTAGCGTATCACGGGTATGAGATAGTGCATCGCAACCTTGTCGGTAAGGCGGTGCTCACCGTGGAAGCCTATCGCCGTGGGATAGTGCTCGTGGAAGAGGTCGTAGGTGTGCACTACGGGGTCGTTGTCGCCGAAGAGTGCGACGACGCGTGTGCGCTCGTCGGGGTCGGCGGCGTGCTCGAAGTTGTGCGTAGTCATCTCCTGATACTCCTTTATAAGGCCCTTCGTCACGATAAACTCCTGCACTCCGTCCTCGCGCGGGTTCTGGAACACCTGCTTGCCCGTGAACTTCGACATGGTGTCGCCCATCTCGAAGGCTGGGTTCACCAGTATGCGGTCGAATCCGGTGAGCATCTCGGTATACATGCCGCCCATCGACGTGCCTATGATGAGGTCGGGCTGCTCTTCGGCTGCCATCGCCTTCAGCATCTGCAGTCCTTCTTCGGGATGCAGCGGTATGTCGCGCGCCACAACCGTAGCGTTGGGCATCAGCGTGCGCAGCATCTGCACCGTGCCCGACTGTGCCGACGAACCGAATCCGTGTACATACATGAGTTTCTTGCCCCGCATAAGCTCGGGGTATTGCTTTACAAATTGATTTTCCATTGTCGTTTGTCTTACAAACATTTGTTACGGGGTGCGCTTGTCTTATATAAAGATATGTGCAAAGTTACAAAAACACAGGTTTACGGCAAAATATAGCTTGTCATATTCTGTAGTTTTCTGCGATTTGCACATCATAACATACGAGTAATGATTGTTACCACGAACTGGTAACGATATTACCTCTGCGCGGTAACGTTGTTACCTGTATGCGGTAATGGCGTTACCACAGCGCGGTAATCACAGTGTTCTGCAGTTTTACCGGACAGCAACAAATAAAAAAGAGGAGTGTGGAATGTGCGGAAACCTGCCCACACACTCCACACTCCTCATTTATAGAAGTTAGGATATGTATTTTAATATTGCTGTCTGCCAAAAGTCTTCGGAAAGAAGAAGCTTTTAGCTGACAGCAATAAAATATGTACTAATTCTTTAATTTTTGTTTTATGCTTTGCCTGTTGTTTCAAGTGATTTACAATACTGCATAGATTGTATGTTTATAGATTGCTAACGGCTACCTTCACTACTTTCTTGCCGTTATAGGTGTTAAGGGTAAGTTCTACGGTGTCGGCTTTCTCAAGCAATTGCGTGGGGATGCTGACATATTGCTGCACGGTGTAATACGCGGGCACGCCGCCCTGGTCGTGATAGAGTGTGAGGTGGAGCGTGCGGCGTCGCTCGGCGTCGGTGGTCGTGCCGTGGCTAACTATGCCAAGGGCGTGCAGGGCGTCGTCGGCTTCTGTCTTGCCGCTCTTCAGCAGGAGCGCG
>ERZ780090.46-NODE-46-length-44544-cov-19.0521_pt1 | contig 44544 bp, 34 predicted proteins | sample MGYA00433086_ERZ780090 | MGnify/ENA primary metagenome ERZ780090 (study PRJEB29588, sample SAMEA1972002) | human gut metagenome | biome: human gut; feature: human-associated habitat; material: faeces | place: Denmark | collected 2008/2010 ...
GTTTGGAGGGCAAATGTAATATGCACCTATCGGAAATCTGGCATAGCAAGAAAAATGACTGTCGCTTATCCCGAACTCAGGTTATAATAAGATGTATAAATATCTTGCAAATCTGGACCAAAGCAGTATTGGTGCTGTCGTATATACGGAAGGTAAGATGTGTGTGTTCGCTTCTGAGAAGGTTTTCAAGGAGGATGTGGTTCTTAGACACTATGCATTTCTTCTTGACTTTATGTCGGTATCGGTGGACAAAATACTATTCGTATGTATTGATGGTGCTTTAGTGAAGAGTTTGAAAAGTAAATTCCGCAGACTGTATAAAGATTTGCCTTGTCACATAACTTATATAAGTGAAGTTGGTAATGTAGGTGCTTATGATTATGCAATTATTTGCGATGCTCATAATGTTGATGTGTTTACAATAGGAATGTTATGCTCTATATTCTCGAACGTAGATAATTTTTGTTTATTTATTAACAGTAATGTTATTAGGCATGATTATGAGTATAATATTGATCTTGCGGACTTTTTACAAAAACACAAGTTTGATATTGAACTAAGTGCTGGTGAAAATTATACGGTTGCAAAATATCTTCAAGATATGAGGACTGGACTTGAGCAACTTAGACACATACGTGAAGAAGAGGAGCGTCGTGAGATAGAACGAAAAAAACTGGAAGAGGAGAGATTGGCAGAGAAGAAACGAAAATTGGTAGAAGAAAAAGCCCAAAGAGAGATCGAAGAGTTGCGTAAGAAACAGGATATCCCATATTATGCTATGTTGAAACCATATATGGATTGGTATATACAGAATTGGTCTTTAATGGTTGAAAATGGCAGAGACAAATTTGAGGCGATACGTTATTTGCATGAGTTTTATGTTGTCAATGTGTCTAATTTTTTTCAAAATTTCAAAACGTTAAATGAAAGGTGTAATACTTTGTTTTCAGATAAGGTTTTACTTTCTTTAGAAGTTCTTGAAAAATGCAACGCATTATGTTCCGTTGAAACTGAGCAGTTGCTATTGAATTTGTTTAATGAGAAAGATTTAATGATGATGCGTCTGATGTTGTTTGAGAATCAATCTATTAATTTAGGTAACATTGTCTATGGTCGTGGTGGCATATCAAAAAATGAAATAGACTATTTGCATGATATAGAGGCTGTAGCGGCTTTTCTTGCTTTGGTTTATCCAAATAAGCATTATTTATTCAGGCGTACTTTGTTCGAGAGGTTTTGTGAAAAGGTAGGAATTGAGTTAAAGTCTGTATTAACAGATATATATGAATATATTAATGTTGAAGTTATATGCGAAAATATACGAAACGCATTGATGGCCCATCCTTCAATTCCTCGTCTCTGTGAAGATACGTATGGAGGAAGTGACATTGATTACCATCTCCTTACATACGATTTTATATCAGCTATAGCTAAGTGTGATTGGTGAATATATCTGGTTAAACCTGTTAAATAAATCTACTTTTGCATGTTTTTACTATGCCAAATAGTTTGTATTATCAATGATTGTTCGTATCTTTGCACCGTCAGTCCTCGCCAAGCCTCTTAACAATGCTCAAATGTGCGAGGCGTTTTTGTTTTTATGGGTATATGGCAACAAGAATTCCGTTTGTAAAAACATTTCAAAACCGCGGAGGTCGATGGCAAGTGGGCAACGCTGAAGAAAGGGAATGTGGTTGTTGACGTTTCCGTGAATGGCAATGCCTATGGTTTCACCTTTTACATCAAATAGACGTTGGTTAAAAGTTGGCGTGAACTGATCTGGGACCGAGTTAGGACTAAGTTTGTGCTGGCAGATATGCCTCTCCGCCTGGAAGATAGGCTGGCAGATATCGCTTTCGGAAAGCGTATCTGCCAGCCTTTTTTGTACTTATACTGTGCAGGTTACGGCGATGCTGGGAGATATGGGGGATTTTTTTTGCCAACAAAAAGTTCTGAGAAATTAGCTTATAATTCGGAAATTTTGTCTAACTTTGTAGTTAAGTAATTATGATTCCTGAAAAAACAAGAGAATATCCATGCTTTTTAAAAGCAAGTCAATAACTAAAAACATCAAACAATGAAAAAACTAATTTTATTCGCATTTTGCGCTCTTATGAGCGTATGTGCATTTGCTCAGAGCAAGCCGAGTTGGGAAGTGCAAGCGGGTTTGAACATCTCGAAGATCAACAGCTCCTTGTATAGTTCAAAAGCGGGTTTTCATGTAGGTGTCAGAGGACAGATGGATCTGCCGTCGCTGTTTGACGGAGCGTATGCTAACGCTGGCGCTTTCCTGTCGTTGAAAGGTGCCTCAATAGATTTTGGCGATTTGGCGGATGGCAAAAGTAACGCCTATTATCTGGAGGTGCCCGTACATTTCGGATATAAGCATACGGTAAACGACAAGTTCGCTTTGTTCGGCGAGTTCGGTCCTTACTTTGCGTGTGGCTTGTTCGGTAAGACAAGTTCTAACGCCTTGGATTATGATGATAACTTTGACTTAGTTTCGGAATCGGAAAAGCACGACACCTTTGATGAGTTTAAGCGTTTCGACTTCGGATTGGGTTTCAGACTTGGCGTTGAGTTCTGTCAGAAAGTCACCTTCTCTATCGGTTACGACTTCGGTTTGGTTAACGTATGGAACAATAACTGGGGAGAGTCTGATATAGATGTTGACGATTACGACGAGGTATATCTCGTAGACGATGTAAAGAATCGTAATCTGACGATTACGCTTGGCTATAAGTTCTAATGGAGGAAGTGACATTGATTATCATCTCCTTACATACGATTTTATATCAGCTATAGCTAAGTGTAATTGGTGAGTATATCAGATTAAACCTGTTAAATAAACTACTTTTGCATGTTTTTACTTGCCAAATAGTTTGCATTATCAACGATTATTCGTATCTTAGCAGCACGAGAACCCGCCAAGCCTCTCAACGATGCTCAAATGTGTGGGTCGTTTTTGTTTTTATGGGTATATGGCAACAAGAATTCCGTTTGTAAAAACATTTCAAAACCGCGGAGGTCGATGGCAAGTGGGCAACGCTGAAGAAAGGGAATGTGGTTGTTGACGTTTCCGTGAATGGCAATGCCTATGGTTTCACCTTTTACATCAAATAGACGTTGGTTAAAAGTTGGCGTGAACTGATCTGGGACCGAGTTAGGACTAAGTTTGTGCTGGCAGATATGCCTCTCCGCCTGGAAGATAGGCTGGCAGATATCGCTTTCGGAAAGCGTATCTGCCAGCCTTTATTGTACTTATACTGTGCAGGTTACGGCGATGCTGGGAGATATGGGGGATTTTTTCGCTAACAAAAAGTTCGGAGAGATTAGCTTATAATTCGAATTTTTTCTATCTTTGAAGTTAAGTAATTAGGGTATAGTATTATTCTGCAGAATGATATTTCGCCTTATGGTGGGTATTATATAACTTCGTCCAAGACCTGATGCAGATTGCCGATCAGGTAGAAAGGCAGGTTTATCAGACGGAACTCCTTGCCTTTAGGCGTCTTTACAACATTCACAGAGTATGGGTTCGACCAAACGCGGATGGCTATGTCTATATCCGAATTGTCCATGAAAACCTGGAGTGAACGCAGATGGGCATTGGTGCCACTCTTTACTTCTATGGGGTAGAGTTTGGAGTTGTGAACGAACAGGAAATCTACCTCGGCGCCATTGTTTGGTTTTGCCCAGAACGAGCGATGCTGACCCACTCGGTCTTCCATTGACAGGAGCTCTTGAGCCGTGATTTGCTCGGCAATATGACCTCGCCAGCTGTCCACCATCTCCGTAGAACCGATGATTTCCTTTCTGGTGCCTGCCTGATAGTTGACCAAGCCGGTATCAAGCCAGATGAGTTTTGGCATTCGTTTGGTTTCGGGGATGATAGGCATCTGTGTGGAAGATACAGGATAAACCAATTCCAGAATCATGGCTTTCTCCAAGAGGCGGAATGCTTCGCCTACCTCTCGTGATTTATAGCCAGAGTTTGCGAAGTTGCCCAAGGTGATAGTCTCACCCGAGAACGCCCAGCCATACGATAATATGAAGCGCACTACATCTGTCAGCTTATTGCTTCTGGCATATTTCTCCGAATCGTCCTTGTAAACTTGTACCAAAGTCTCGTACACATCTTCTATGGCTATGATGTCTTGTGTCTCTGCGTAATGCTGCACAGCTTCGGGCATTCCGCCGATAATGGTGTACTGATTGAACTGGTGCATGAGCTGTTCGTGAAAAGCAATGGAATATTCAGCTTTCTGTGAGAGAATGGTGAGAAGATTGTTTTTGCCTATGGCACCTAAAAACTCATAGAAAGAGCAAGGACGCAATGCCAAATACATAACTCTTCCTACCGGGAAACTGACATTGACGTCTACAAGGTTCTCCAACAAACTGCCTGCGGCTATGACATATAGGTCGGGCCTCTGCTCGTAGAAGTATCTGAGCAGAGCGATTGTCTTGGGAGAGTTCTGTATCTCGTCAATAAAGATAAGCGTACTGCCTTCTTTTTGCGACTTCCCTAAACTGGCAAACAGCATATTGACCAGATCGTTTAATGGAATGTCCATCTCGAACAATCTGACGCTCTCGCTTATTTCAAGGTTGAAGTATAGGTAGTTGTCGAACTGGGAGCCAAATTCGTTGACAACAGTTGTCTTACCTACTTGTCTGGCTCCTCTCAAGATGAGTGGCTTATGCCTTTCGTCTTGCTTCCATGCTTCTAATTTGCTTAATATCTTGCGTTTGAACATAGCGTTTGTTTTAATTCATGGGCAAAGAAACAACTTTTTTGTCTCAAATCAGTGGCAAAAGCTATAAATATTTGTTGCAAATCATGGGCAATAGCTATATATTTTGTTGCAAATCAGTGGCAAGCGAGGCTTTTTTGTTATGTTTTTATAGCGGATGTGTTTATGAAAATCACATTTATTTGCACGAGTATTTGGTTTAAACTTACATTTATTTGCACGAGTATTTGATGTAAACTTACATTTATTTGCACGAGTATCTGTTATAAAGATACTAAAAGATATAGTTGTGCCACAAAAAAACTGTATATTTGTATTTCGTTACTAACGTAGAACAAATAATTGATACGACCTTGCAACAATGAAAGATTTTGCAGCTATAGATTTTGAAACCGCCAATAATGAGCGTTCTTCGGTATGCTCTGTTGGCGTGGTTATTGTTAGAGGTGGGGAGGTGGTGGATCGTTTCTACTCGCTCATCAAGCCAGAGCCAGAGTATTACAATTACTGGTGTAGTCAGGTGCATGGCCTTTGCGCTGCAGACACAGACGATGCGCCGGTCTTCCCCGAAGTGTGGAAGCAGATAGAGCCGAAGATAGCGGGGCTTCCGCTTGTGGCGCATAACAAGGCGTTCGACGAGAGCTGCCTGAAAGCCGTCTTCCGTGTCTATCAGATGGACTATCCCGACCACGACTTCTACTGCACCTGCATCGCCTCACGCAAGGTCTGGCCCAAAGGTTGTCATACGCTTGACGTCATAGCCGCCCGCTGCGGCTATGATTTGACACAACACCATCACGCCTTGGCAGATGCGGAGGCCTGCGCAGCTATTGCGTTGGAAATATTATAGCAACTGAGTTATTGCATGTAACTGATTTTTCTCAGCACCCACAATGCTGAGAAAAGCATTGCTATGCCTAAGATCCAGGAAATGGCAGCACAGGCTACGATGCCGAGCTGCTGTGTGAAGCCGGCTACGACAAAGGTGAGGAACGACACGGCGGCGACAGTTATGGCATAGGGTAACTGCGACGACACGTGGTGAACGTGCTTGCACTCGGCACCAGCCGACGCCATAATGGTGGTGTCGGAGATAGGAGACACGTGGTCGCCGCAGACTGCACCTGCCATGCACGCCGAGATGGAGATGATGCGCAGCGGTGCGGCTGCAGGGAATACGGCAATGCAGATAGGGATGAGTATGCCGAATGTTCCCCAAGAGGTGCCGGTGGCAAAGGCGAGCAACGCTGCAACGATGAAGATTATAGCCGGCAGCAGCATCTGCAGACCAGAAGCCGTGCTTGCCACAACGCCCGACACGTATTCGGCAGCGCCAAGTGAGTCGGTCATGCTTTTCAGTGTCCATGCAAGAGTGAGAATCAGTATGGCAGGCACCATGGCTTCGAAGCCTTTGATAAGACAACTCATGGCATTGTCGAACTTCAGTGTGCGGCGTGCCACGAACATTGCTATTGTAAGAATCAACGCTGCAAGCGAACCGATAACCAAGCCTACCGAAGCGTTGCTTGCTGCAAACGCATCTACGAAGTTGTGGTAGCAAGTGCTCGTCGCGTCGAAATATCCTCCAGAGTAAATCATGCCAGCCATGCAGAACACGATGAGCATCAGGATAGGCACTACGAGGTCGGCAACCGAACCCTTTGTCGTTGCAGGCTTCTTGCTGTCTTGCTTGGCACCCACACCATGTTCTACGATTTGCAGTTTTGTGTCAATCACCTCATCCACCTGACCGCCGGTGCGTTCGTACCATTCCTGCAGACGTGCGTCGTACTTGCTCATGGCCTTGAAGTCGAAGCCCGACACAACGATCATAAATATGAAGATGATGGTGAAGAAAGCGTAGAAATTGAACGGTATAGCCTGGCAGAATAACGCCAGGCCATTCTCGCCGCCCGACACGAAACCCGATACGGCAGCCGCCCAACTCGATATGGGCGATATGATGCAGACCGGAGCAGCGGTAGAGTCGATGAGGTAGGCGAGCTTTTCCTTTGTAACGCCATGGCGCACGGTTATCGGACGCATCACAGAGCCTACTGTGAGACAGTTGAAGTAGTCGTCGATGAAGATGAGTAGACCGAGAATGATTGTTGCAATCTGCGCACCTATCTTTGTCTTTATGTGTTTGGAAGCCCAGCGTCCGAAAGCAGCCGATCCGCCAGCCTTGTTCATGAGCGACACAATGGAACCCAAAACCACAAGAAACACGATGATGCCCACGTTCCATGGGTCGGACAGGCAGGAGATAAGACCGTACTGCTTGGCGTCAGCTCCCGTGCCAACGGTGTCGTTGAGCAGATGAGTCAAGAAGCCTTCAAAACCTGTGCCCATCGACATGCTGTATAATATAGCGCCGAGCACAATGCCGATGAACAACGAAGAATATACCTCCTTGGTCTTCAGTGCAAGCGCAATTGCCACGACGGGAGGAAGAAGAGACCATATAGTCCCGATGAAATTAAAATCCATAATATTATTATCCCTTAATCTTTTTAGGAGTGCAAAGGTAAGGCTTTATTTGGATTGTTGCAAAAAGTTGCAACAAAAAAACGGATGGCGAGCCGTTTGTAGCTTGCCATCCGTTTTGTGGGTTATGTTAGCGTCGCTTGTTGGCGATGCGTTGTCTTATGGTAATGACGTCGCTTTTACTTCGCGATTACCTCGAACACCTCTACGTTGCCCTCAATCTCAGCCTTCACAGCCTTCTTGTTGAGTTCTACGTTGAAGAACGAGTTGTTGATGTCGGTAGAAGCGAGGAGCTTGCCCTTCTTGTTGTACTGGTTGAACTTAACGGCGCCGTTCTGCTCTACGTTGAGGAGCATGGTGTATGCCTTTGTGCCAGGAACGACAGAGAACGAAGTCTTGCCACTGTTGCGGAACGATGTTACAGGGTTCTTGTCGAAGCCGAACATGGCAGCGTCGAGATCTGCTGATTCAACCTTGAAGTTGAGGCTCTCTGGAGTTGTGGGGTTAACCATGAACTCGCGCACAGCAATCCAGCTCTTCTTCTCAGACACGGCCTTGCGGATGCGGACGTAGCGTGCCTTTACCGGCTCGCCCTTCCAATGGATGATGTAGGTCTTGAGCAACTCGCCGGTGAGCTGTGTCCATGACTTGCCGTCGGCAGAAGCCTCGAGCACTACGTTGTCGAAGTAGTCGACATCGTCTACCGAGTTGCGTCCCTGGAGAATCTTCACCTCGCGAACGTCGCGAACAGTGCCAAGGTCGGCACCCACCCAGTCGCCAGTAGACTGGCTCTGGCCGCAGTGGTAGTATGTAGTAGAGTCGTTGTCGAACATCAGCTTGCTCTGAGTTGTAGCGAGTGTCGGGTAAGTGCCCATGCCCTTATAGAAAGCAGGCACCTCACCAGTGAGGTTCTTGAAGAACTCCTGAGCCATGTCGTCCATAGCGTTCTCGTAGAACGGCTGCAGCTTCATAGTGCCGAGCTTGTGCTTCTCGTAAGCGGCGCGAGCCTCCTTAGTCATGCGGTTGGCCACGAAACCGTTCCAGAAGTTAGAAGCGTCGCCGCTGCGGAAAGTCTTCATCAGTTCGAGAGTGTTCTTGCCACGTGTACCGAGCTTCTCGAACTCTACGAGCCACGGCTTCAGTTCCTTCATCAGAAGCGGATTCTTGCAGTCGCGCTCCATAGTGCTCTTTGTCTTCTCGACGCGGTCGAACTCCGCATAGAGGTCGTTGTAAGCCTTGTCAGAGTAGTCGGCAAGACGGAAGGTGTTTGTCTCCCACGACTCGGCGCGGCGGTAGCCCGTCTCTGTGTCGCAAGAGTGGATGGCGAATGTGCGGTAAGCCTCGTGAGCCTTTGGTGTGAGGTCAACCAGACCGCGCTCCCAGTTGTCGATAGCATTGTAGTCGGCTACGTTCCAGTTGTAGTCAGCCACGCCGTAGAGCGCCAGCTTCGAAGCCTCGCCGTGCTCCATCGGGTTAGACAGTACGCCAGAAGTCATCTTATCTGTGATGTCGGTCTCCAAGCCGTATGTCGGGCCCTGCATGATGATGTGGCGGGCATAGTCGGTAACGGGGAAGTTCCACCAGTAGTAAGCCGGACGCTTGATACGAGAGTCTACGAAGTCGAGAGTCTCCTTGGTGAGGTCAGAGCAAACTACAGCACCAGTCCAGAACACCTGCACCTCAGGGTCGAGCTCGTTGCCGTAGATAGCGAGCGGTCCGTCAGGACCCGGCTTAGCCCAAAGCTGTGAGTAGTCGGTAGGGCAGACAACGAGCGGAGCAACGTCGCCCTTCGCCTTCACGAACTCTTTTGTGAGGCGGTTCACGAGTGCCACCTGCTTCTTCGGGTTTGTACCCTCGCCGTCGATGTCGTCGAAGTGGATGGCGAACGAGCGCACGCCGAGTTCGTACATGAGGTTGAACTTGTTTACGAGGTTGTTATAATCCTCCTCGTTCCACTTGATGTCCTGACCCGGGTGGATAGCCCACACGAAGTCGACGCGGTTGCGGCGGCAAGCCTCCACGAGTTCGTGGATGTTCTTTGCCTGCTCCGGCGGATAGGGCAGACGCCAGTTAGGACAGCTGTGATAAGGGTCGTCCTTCGGTCCGTACACATACTCGTTGAGCTTGTTGCGTCCGTAGTAGTCGATGAGCGAGAGGCGCACCTGGTGCGACCACGGTTCGCCGTAGAAGCCTTCTACCACGCCACGCAGCGGCAGGTCGGGATAGTCGTTGCATGTGAGGTAAGGCACCTTGCCCTGAGCAGCCGGACTCTCCACGATCTGGCGCAGAGTCTGAAGAGCGTAGAACGCGCCACGCTCGTCGTAGCCCACGATGTTGATACCCTTCTTGTCGACGGTGAGGAGATAAGCACCCGATACCATCTTCTTCAGACCAGCCTTCTTTGCCGGTTTCTCGCCGAAGGTGATGTTGAGCGGAGTGCCCTTAGCGTTCTGCTTGAGGAAGTTGACGTCGTTGGCAAACTTGCCCGACTTGTCGATGAGCTTAACGCCAGCGCTGAGGTCGGTCCATGTCTGCATGTCGAGGTTGAAGTTGTGCGGCGTAGGGTTTACGACGATGCCGTGGTGGTCGAGCTTCTTGCCCGGCACCATGTTCACATCCTGCTTTTCACCACGCTGCGAGTTGAGGTCGAATGTCTCGGTCTGCGCAAACGCACTGGTACAAGCAGCTGTGAAGAGAGCTGTGAGAAGGAGGTTGTTTTTAATCATTGTTATGTTTGTTTTAGTAAAAGTCGTTAGGTCGGTGTATGCAGTGGTGCATACACACAAGTACAAAGTTAGTGATTTTGTGTTGATTGGTAAAATAGGCAGGTCTCTTTTAATTAATTTTAGTACGTGAGGAGCTAAAACGTGCGTGACGGAGAGGGCAGAATGGAAAAAAATGTGTAACTTCGCAGTTGATGATAGACCATGCAACGATAGAAAGGATAAAAGACGCTGCCAACATTGTGGAGGTAGTGTCCGAGTTTGTGACGCTCCGCAAGAGCGGCAGCAACTATAAGGGCCTATGCCCGTTTCACGACGAGAAGACCCCGTCGTTCTATGTGTCGCCGGCACGCGGCACCTGCCATTGCTTCGGATGCGGCAAGGGCGGCAACCCCGTTGGCTTCATTATGGAGCACGAGCAGATGACCTATCCCGAGGCGTTGCGATGGCTCGCACGCAAGTATCACATCGAGATAAAGGAGCGCGAACTCTCCGACGACGAGAAGCGCGAGCAGAGCGAGCGCGAGAGTATGTTCATCGTGAATGAGTGGGCTGCCTCTTATTTCCAGCACCTCATGCACGACACCGCCGACGGCGTAGCCATCGGCATGCAGTATTTCCGCAGCCGTGGGTTCCGCGACGACATCGTGAGCAAGTTTCAGTTGGGCTTCGACAGCACCGACCGCCGTGCTTTGGCACAGGAAGCTCTGCGCAAGGGCTATAAGGAAGACTTTCTGCTGAAGACCGGCATCTGCTACAAGAACGACCGTGGCGAACTAATCGACCGCTATGCCGGACGCGTTATCTTCCCGTGGATAGGCATCAGCGGAAAGGTGGTGGGCTTCGGCGGACGACTGCTCGACTCGCGCACAAAGGGCGTGAACCAGAAGTACGTCAACTCGCCCGATTCGGAGATTTACCACAAGGACCGCGAGCTGTATGGCATCTATCAAGCTAAGAAGGCGATAGCTAAGGAAGACCGTGTGTACATGGTGGAGGGCTACACCGACGTCATCTCCATGCACCAGTGCGGCATAGAGAACGTAGTGGCTAACTCGGGTACGGCGCTTTCGGTGCATCAGATACACATACTGCACCGCTTCACGTCGAACATCACCCTGCTTTACGACGGCGACGCGGCAGGCATACACGCTGCGCTGCGCGGTACCGACATGCTGCTCTCTGAAGGCATGAATCTCAAGGTGTTGCTGCTGCCCGACGGCGACGACCCCGACTCGTTCGCACGCAAGCACTCGGCTGAGGACTTCCGAAAGTATATCGAGGAGCATCAGACCGACTTTATTGAGTTCAAGACCGACTTGCTGCTGCGCAACGAACGCGACCCGCTGAAGCGTTCGGAGGCAATCAACTCCGTGGTGCGCAGCATATCGTTCGTGACGAACCCGATTCTGCGCGACACATATCTGCACGACTGCTCGGTGCGTATGGGCATCAACGAGGCTACACTCATCAATACGCTCAACAACTTCATACGCAGCAACCGCGAGGAAACCGCTTCCTCATTGAATAACTCACAATCGACGCAGACGGCAACTCAAAACTCACAACTCAAAATTCAAAACTCTCCTTCCCCGCTACAGCAGGCGTCGAAGGTTGAGCAGATGCTTGTGGAGCTGGTTGTGCGCAACGGCGACACTATCATATATAATAATGTAGAAACGGAGGACGGCACGACGGTTAACCTGAATGTGGCGCAATACATAGCGTACAACCTCGGCGTGGACGGACTGAAGTTTGCCAATCCGCTCAACTCGCGCATCCTTGACGAGGCTGTGAACCACGCCGGCGACGAGAATTTCTGTGCCGAGCAGTTCTTCCTGCACCATTCGGACATCGAGATATCGCGCATAGCTACCGACCTCTGCATGGACAAGTATCAGTTGCTCGACGAACAGAAGGCGGCACGTGCCGACGAGGAGAAGAACGCCGACGAACTGCGCGTCGAAGAGGAGAACCGCATAGAGGCTCTGCGCCAGCAGACCGAACACCTGCTCAACGACTTCCGTATGGACTATCTTGAGCAACGTCTGCGCGACCTGAAACGCGATATTTCGCTTGCGGTGAACGAACCCGAACGACTGCAGCAACTGATGGAAGAGTATAAGACGGCGCACGAACTGCGCTCGAAGCTCGCCCGGTTGTTGGGAAGTAATATTATAGCATGATAGGGGGTGAAGTGGTGAGATGGTGAGATGGTGACAATAGTCTTGCAAATCTCAACTCCTCACCATAACACCACCTCACCATAACAACATACGATATGTTCTACATCCATTGGGCATTCATATTAGCTTACGTCTTCATTATTGTCAGCATCATGCTGGCAGTATTGATGGACAACCGTCAGCCGGCAAAGACAATAGCTTGGGTGATGGTGCTGCTCTTTATGCCCATTGTCGGAATAATACTGTACGTCTTCTTCGGACGGAACACCCGCAAGATGACGTTCATATCACAGCGGTCGCTCGACCAACTGTCGAAGCGTTCGATGCTGGAGTTTGTGGAGCAACGCCAATTGACGTTGCCCGATGACTACCGTTCGCTCATACAACTCTTTACCAACCAGAGTCTCGCTCTTCCGTCCCAGGACAACGAGGTGGAGTTCTACACCGATGGCTACGAGTTCTTCCCCGCATTGCTGAAGTCGATAGCTTCGGCACGCAAGCATATACATCTTGAGACATACATCTTCGCCGACGACGCACTCGGACGGCTGGTTGCCGACGCACTCATCTGCAAGTCGAGAGAGGGCGTAGAGGTGCGACTTATCTACGACGATGTGGGCTGCTGGCGGGTGCCCCGCGAGTTGTTCGAGCGTATGCGCCGTGCCGGGATAGATGTCAATGCCTTTATGCCCGTTAAGTTTCCGGCGTTCACGAGTAAGGTGAACTACCGCAACCACCGCAAGGTGTGCGTAGTAGACGGCGTTGAGGCGTTTGTGGGTGGCATGAACATCGCCCTGCGCTATGTGAAAGGAATATACAAAGGGCGTCTGCCTTGGCGCGACACCCATCTCCGTATACGTGGTGGAGCGGTATACGCCCTGCAGCGCACGTTCCTCGTCGATTGGTATTTCGTCGACCGCACACTCGTCACCAACTCAAAATACTATCCGCCGATGCCGTGGCGCATAGACAACAACTGCCTGATGCAGGTAGTGACGAGCAGTCCGATTGCCAAATGGCCGGACATCATGCAGGGATATGTGCGCATACTGCTTGAGGCGAAGAACTATGTATACATGGAGTCGCCTTACTTCCTGCCTACTGAGCAGGTGCTCTTCGCCATGCGCACGGCAGCACTTGCCGGCGTAGATGTGCGACTGATGATTCCGCGTCATAGCGACTCTCGCTTGCTTGAACTTTCGTCGATGTCGTTCGTGACGGAGGTGCTTGAGGCAGGCGTTAAGATAATGCTTTACGAGGCTGGATTCAACCACAGCAAGTTGCTTGTGGCTGACGATGCGCTCTGCACCTGCGGTTCTACGAACATCGACTTCCGTAGCTTCGAGAACAATTTCGAATCCAACGTCTTTATCTACGACCGCACAACAGCGCTGCGCATGAAGGAAATCTTTATCAGTGATGAGCAAGAATGTGTAGACTTCCTGAGCGTGTACAGCGAGCGAAAGCGCCCGTTCATGCACCGTCTGGCGGAGTCGCTTGTTAGAGTGTTCTCACCACTGTTGTAAAATATGATGTTGAGATGGTGAGGTGTTGAGATGTTGATGTGTTGACAAATGAAACATATCTCAACATAACAACATAACAACATAACACCACCTCACCACCTCACCATCTCACCACATATCCTAAATAATTTCAAAGTGTTTCAGCGCATTCGCGATGCCATCCTCGTCTACGCTGCTTGTCACATAGTCGGCGTGCGCCTTCACCTCGTCGAGCGCATTGCCCATAGCCACGCCAACGCCAGCCGCACGCAACATCGTAAGGTCGTTGCCGCCGTCGCCGAACGCCATCGTTTCGCTGATGTCGATGCCCATGTGCTCGGCAATGGCACGGATGCCGTTCGCTTTGTCGGCATTGGCAGACGTAAGGTCGCAGAACGCAGGATACCAGCGTGCAGACGTTGTGCCTGGTATGTGGGGTAGGATAGTGCGCTCCTGGTCCTCGGTGAGGAATGGCGTAATCTGCAGTATGCCCTGCTTTATAACCTCCTCAACCGGCACGTCGAACTTGTTGTACGTCACCTTCAGCATGTCGTAGAATACATGGTTCACGCTGTCGTTGCGGTTGATGATCTGCAGATCCTTTGTGCCCACAATCACCGCCGGCACGTCGAGCCGGTTGCAGAAGTCGACTATCGCCTCTGCTTCGTGAGTAGGGATGAGGTCCTGGCGCACTACATTGTCGCCATAAACGCATTGAGCGCCAGTGGCAAGAATAAAACCGTCCATGATGTCCTCCACCTCCGTGATGTTGTTGAGCAACTGGCGTGGGCGACCCGTGGCGGTGAAGAGCTTCACGCCGCGCTTGTGAGCCTCGCGAAGCGCTTCGATTGTTGACTCCAGAACCTTGTGCGTATTAAAGCTGACGAGCGTTCCGTCGACGTCGAAAAATAAAGCTTTTATCATATTTCGTTTTTTTATTCAGTAGGAGGCTATGGCATTAGCTTTCCGCTACGCGCCGCTGACTTTCAGTTCTTGCCGTAGCCCTGTTGTGTGATACGGGCAGGAAAGCCCATACCTCCTAAACATTGCAAAGGTACGCAGAAAAAGCAGAAGCCGAAAATTATACTACTTGATTGATGTCAAAATCAAAAAATAATTACTACTTTTGTAATTCATTATTCACACGGAACACACATTAAACAACCATTAATCAGCAAAGGAAATGACAGAGCAGACGCAACTCGCTTGGGACATAATAGAGACAACGAACACCAACCTCTTCCTCACCGGTAAGGCTGGCACGGGAAAGACCACCTTTCTGCGCCGACTGAAGGAGGAGTCGTCGAAGCGCATCGTGGTGGTAGCGCCTACGGGCATCGCTGCCATCAATGCCGAAGGTGTGACCATCCACTCGTTCTTCCAGTTGTCGTTTGCGCCGTTCATACCCAACTATAATCTCAAGGAGCAGCAGTTCCGCTTTTCCAAACAGAAGATAAACGTCATCCGTTCTATCGACACGCTCGTCATCGACGAGATCTCTATGGTGCGTGCCGACCTTCTCGATGCCGTAGACAGCGTGCTGCGCCGTTTCCGCAAGAACAACCTTCCGTTTGGCGGCGTTCAGATGGTTATGATAGGCGACTTGGGTCAGCTTGCTCCGGTGGCTAAGGACGACGAGTGGCAGATGCTCTCGCGCTATTACGCTACGCCTTATTTCTTCTCGTCGCTCGCCCTGCAGCGCACACGCTACGCCATCGTCGAACTGACGAAGGTGTATCGCCAGAGCGACAAGCGTTTTCTCGACATACTGAATAAGGTGCGCGAAAACCGTGCTGACGCTGCGGTGCTCTCTGCGCTTAACTCGCGCTACATTCCCAACTTCAAGCCGCTCAAAGAAGACGGCTACATACGTCTTACAACGCACAACTGGCAGGCGCAGCGCATCAACGACCACGAGCTCGAACTGCTCCCCGGCAAGCCCTATACCTACACTGCCACCATCGAAGGCAAGTATCCAGAGATGCTCTTCCCGACCGACGAGACGCTCACGCTGAAGACCGACGCGCAGGTGATGTTCGTGAAGAACGACTCGTCTGCCGACAAGGCTTACTACAATGGTATGATCGGCACCATTGCGGCGATAGACGCCGAGGGTTTCACCGTTACGGCGAAGGACACCGGCGAGAATATACGTGTGCAGCCCGAACAGTGGGACAACACGCGCTACGTGCTCAACGAAAAGACCAACGAGATAAGCGAGGAGGTGGAAGGAACCTTCACGCAGTTCCCCGTGAAGACGGCTTGGGCTATCACCGTTCACAAGAGTCAGGGTCTTACGTTCGACCACGCCATCATCGACGTGCAGCGCGCCTTCACCCACGGACAGACATACGTGGCTCTCTCGCGTTGCCGCACTCTGGAGGGCATGGTGCTGAGTGCGCCACTGCCGCAGTCGGCTATCATACGTGATGAGGCTGTAGACGAATACGCCACGCACGCCATTGAGCACACGCCGAGCGAGGGACAGATAGAACAGTTGCAGCGCGACTACTATCTGTCGGTGGTGAGCGAACTGTTCGACTTTCGCCCGCTGATGGATGCCTTCAACCGTGTGCTCGACTTGCTCGACGGACATTTCCGCCGTTCTTTCCCGAAGCTCATTGCCGAATACAAGGCACGCACGGGCACTATAAAGACCGAGCTTATGGATGTAGCCGAGCGCTTCAAGTTGCAGTACAGTCAGATTGTCATCGCTTCTGCCGACTATCAGACGAATGCCCTGCTGCAGGAACGTCTGAAGAAGGGCGCCGACTACTTCGCTCGAAAGATTACCGATGTGGAGGAGCTTGTGAAGAAGACGTCGGTGAAGACCGAGAACAAGGACGTGAAGAAACGTTACAACGATGTGTTCCCGGCGCTCAAAGAGGTGGTGATGCAGAAGCGCGCCCTCCTCAACTGCGTCAAGGCTGACGGCTTCACACTGCATAGCTATCTGCGCCAGCGTGCCCTGGTACTTGCCGGAAAAACAATATCAGAAAAATAGACAAATGGTATGGGTTTTATACCTATGAACCATTATGGACTTGTACAGCTCGTCACTTTACCCTAACTTTGCTCTTTGACAGGTAATGCCGTGCAAACGGCATTTATAGTATAACCTAAAAACGAATTACTATGAGTAGGGTTTTTCAAGTGAAGCCTAAACGTATCAAGCGCTCCAATGGCACCGTTCTCACACCAGACATGGTTGTGACCGTGACGACTCTGCAGCACACCACCAATCCATTCTACAATGGTGCGAAGGAACTGCAAGAGACATATATGCGCATCTATGCTTTCGACTATAAGAAGGCATGCTGCAACCAGAATGACTTTGAATTTAAAAAGATGGACTAAAAACTGATTTATTATGGGAATATTATTAGCAATAGTTTATGAAGCAATGTTACCTATATGGATAATTGCTATAATGTTTGGTGGACTTATTGCCCTTTTGATAGGATTAGCAAGTTCTCCTGATGAAAGAACTCGAAGAATTGTTATACTTGGTTCTTCAATGTCTGGTAAAACCACACTTTGGAATCAGTTGAAGAATCGTAAGGTTGGTTATGACTATATTCCTACTCCTGGACAAGTTGCTGTTGATAGTTTCAAAGTAAAGTATAAAGACCATGAAGTTAGAGTACTTGCGACTAAAGATATTGGTGGAAGTGACGCTTGGGTGAAGTTTTATGATGAGTTAATAACAGAGGATGGTACATTTATCTATTTTTTGGTAGACTTGACCAAGTTATCTGATGCTAAGCAAGAGATACGTTCTCGTCTTCAATTAATCTCAAAGTGCATAAAAGATAAAAAGCTTAATTATTGTGGCTTTAAAATAATCGCAACTCATTTTGATGAATATGAGAAAAACATGGGAGATCAAGGGTATTTGGTTGTGCGAGATGCTGCTATAAATGATGTTCTTAAAAGTTTAACAGATAAAAAGATTAAAAACTGTAATTTAAATATAGACATCAAGCATATTATGGTTGCCAACTTGTTTGATAGTTTTTATATTGATGAAATAAAAAGAGAAATAACACGGGAGGAAACGCTATGAAAACAATTTTATGGTATCAGCCTGAAAAATTCGGTGTACCTGATGTAATATGTCAGGATGGTGAAATCATATATGGATTTCAAAGAGAGGAAGCAATTGATCTTCTGAAGGCTGCTTCTGATGATTGCATCAAGCATGACTTACCTTGGTGTGGTTATGTTCGACTTTCAAAAAACACATCTAAAGAGGTGTTCTTTGTGAAAGGGACTTTCAAAGGGGTCGATGAGTGTGGGCGAACTTTATCGTTTATGTTTCTATCTGGTAGATCTGACGACTATTTAAAAACCCTAAACAAAGAGTTACAAGTAGTTCATCAAGAATTGTCAGAAGAGACAATAAGGTGTATAGAGAAAAAAAAAAGTTCATTTAATGAACGCTTAATCTATATATTAATCGTTTTACTTATAACTATAATAATAAGCATTTTTTTATAGAAAACAAGATGGAAGAAAAACCAAGTTTATTGATAATTGCCGATGATGATTTATCATATGGTATAGATAAAGGGTATTATTCAGATTTGTCAAATGCCATAAAACTAAATAATTTGGCTGTGTATCCTTTGGATAAAGTTCCGTCTTTGACGGATAAAGACATTCGTTTGTCTGAGAAGCCAATAGGTGATGGTGAGGATGTGTATTTGAGAAATCCCTATGCAAATAACTATGTTTCAATGAAGAATTCTGATATACTGAATACTTTCATTGAAACTAAAAGCTATGCGATAAAGGAAGCGCTAGTTAAAATGGGTGCTAAGGATATTGTGTTAAAAGAAAGCGTCCATGATAAAAATACATCTCGTTATGAAGTGAATAACGAAATGGGTATAAATGTCGTAAAAGCACAAATCAATGGTAATTATTTAAGTGAAATTGCTGTTGATATGAAAAGTAGTATAGAAAGCCATGACCCTAATAGAAAGCCAAAACCATATCAAGAAGTAGTCGATTTTATGGTAAGTCATGGTTTATCAAATGACTCAAAACTTCTTTTGTTAGCAGAACGTTTAAAGACAGAGGGAAGGATTTGTGGTATTGAAAAGTACGAGGTGACATATTGCAGCGAGATAGCTAATGCTTTAAAAATAGCTGCTAGTATTGATTACAAGATGTTTAGTGACAATTTAGACTTCTCTGTAGAGCATAATCATGTACATATAATTAAAAAGTCGTTGGAGATTAATTTTGGTTGATACTTGGATTCGTATATTTCGTTCTTTATGTTGTGGATATAACAATATTTAGCAAATCCATGAATAAAGTTTCTAATTAAAATATAGAGAATATGAATACGTTAATGATTTCAATAAGTGTTGTAGTATTGATATGTGCTGCGTTGCTTGTTTTCTATTTCGCTTTCTATAGAAGAAGGTATGTTCCGATAAAACATACAGAATACTATGAAGATAAGTCTGTATGTCGTACCTATGTCACAATAAATGGAGTGATGAATGGTCAAGAGATTACTTATTATCCTAATCAGCAGGTTAAGTCTGAAATTATGTGGGCTAATGGTGAGAAAATCGGTCCTTTTGTAGAATATTATGATAATGGAGCGATTGCTTGTAAAGGTGAATTTCAAGATAAGGATAAGGTAGCAGAATGCTTTGTATATTATCCTACCGGAGAAACGAATAAGGAACAGATCAAAATTAACGATGTACCTGATGGTCCTTTCACCGTTTATTTTAAAAATGGTCAGCCTTATATACAAGGAAACTATAAGAAAGGTGTACTTGACGGAGAGTATATCGTGTATTCAATAGATGGCAATGTAAAACTTAAAAAACAATATTGATATGGGAATATTGAAGTCTATTTCAAAATCAATGAAGGGAACTTTTATTGGCGATATGGCGAAATCTGCAGATAAGGCTATAGATGCTACTGGTTCTTTTATTAGTGATTGCATTGATGAAACTATCTGTGGAATTGCTGATGGTGCAGATTCTATCTCAAAAGGTTTTGGCAAGATAACAAAAGGTGCAGGCAAAATGGCACGAGTTGCTAGTGGCTATGAGGCATATGATTCTCGAAAAAAAGCAAAGGAGGCAAAGGAACTTGCTGATAGAATGGCTGCTAACATAGAAGAGGAAAACCGAAGAAGAAGAGAAGAATCCAACCGTGTGTTGTCGGATTTTGGTAAGACGAAACTGGAACTTCTTAAGACTTGTCTTTCTCCGTTTTTGGGCTACCTTAAGGTTATGGGGAATAATTATAAGGATAAAGAATATGAGTTTGGTGGCAAGATAAATCTTGATAAATTGGATGTCGATACCTTAGAATCGATAGAAATGAATGCTTCTACTGCTGGAAAAATAGCTGTGGCTTCTTCTGGTGTTGCTGCAATTGCATTATGTGGAGTACCTGCAGCTACTACGTCAGCTGTTATGGCTTTTGGGGCTGCAAGTACTGGTACCGCAATAAGTTCTTTGTCTGGTGCTGCCGCTACAAATGCAACATTGGCTTGGTTAGGAGGCGGATCTTTAGCTGCTGGCGGAGGTGGAATGGCCGCAGGCTCTGTTGTTCTTGGTACAATTACAGCCACTACAACAGGTGTGTTTGCTTTAGCTGCGGCAGGAATTGTAGCCTCTGCATATTATTCAAAAAAATACACAGAAGCTACTGCGTATTTGGAAGAAGTAAGGGCTGCACGTGCAAAGGCAAAATTAGGTTGGGCTGCTATGGAAGCAATTAACCAAAGGGCTATTGAACTTGAATCTGTAATGAAGCGACTCGGTGAAAGAATAAACGAAAGGTTGCTTTATTTGGAACCATTAATTTATGACTTCCAAACAGAGGATGAGTATTATTTGAATACTTTTAGAGAAACTTCTCTATTGGTTAAATCTTTGAGCGAAATTGCTCAGGTTCCTTTGATTGATAAAAACGGCATGCTTAGTAATGAGTCTTCTGTTACTTTAGCTAATACTCAAAAAATCCTAAATAAAAACTTATAATATGGGAAAATCTGTTTCTGATTATATGAAGATAGCATGGGGCGTATTTGGCAAAAAGGCTGTTAATCGTATGGTTTCAGAAAAAGCAGCCTCTTTTGTTGGAGATATTTGCTCTAAATATCAAGTAGAGGAGAAGTATAAGGAGGATCTTAAGTTTCGTATACGTAGTATTGTTGCGTATTTGGTGACTTGTAGACTTGAGGGTGCACCAATAAACAATAAATATGTATCAGACCAAATAAAAGGTCCGATAGCTCACTCTTTAGCTAATGCGGCAGCATCGTCTAATAACTATGATAATATGATGGCTGATTTTGTTAATTGGCTTGATGACGAACAATTGGATGATATCGAAAAATGTCTGATAGAAATAGGACATAAAGAAGGTGCAGACTATATACAGCAGTTTAGAGAGATGTTTGCCGAAGTAAGGCGTAAGAAATATCGTGAAATTGTCGATAATAGCTCTGAAGCTAATTATGACTCCTATGAACTTATGCCTGAGCGACAATACGATAAGAGTATAAGTGATTACAGAAGAGAGTCAGAAAAGGATGATAATTTCATTAATGATCTTACATCTTCTATAAATAATAAGATGCTTTCTGTGTCTAAAGGAAAGCCTGGTCCAGCACAGATGGTGGAGATGACAAAGTTCTTCATAGACAAATCTGCTGAAGTTGCAAAGTTCTGTGAGGAGCAAAGAACCAAGCGAGCAGAAATAAGAGCAAGGGCACAAGTGGCGATACATCAGATAGATGCTGTGAGAGAGTTCTTGCAAAGCTATCTTGACAAGACGTTTGATGAACGCCGTATGTTGTTTGCTAAGGAATTTGAGATTGTAGATAAATGCCTTGCCACAGGTAATGTACAAGCCTTGGCAGTATCGTTGAATGCAATAACTGATTTGGCAAAGTCAAGTCCTTTCAAAGCTCTTGCAGATATCAAGAGTGTGAAAAATGCAATAGAGAACCATAGCACGTTTGATATTTAGAACTCTTAAACTAACGAATATGAACAAGCTTAAAGAAGGTGAAATCTTAGAAGAGCTTAGACGCCGCGGCGGTATCTTTGAAGATCCTTGTCCGAAGTCTGAGGGCTTTATTGGCAAGTTGATAGATATTTTCTTGAAGAGGAAATAAAGACTCGTCCGATGTGTAGCACGAAACAATGACTGGTTCAATAAATCGTTGTTTGTTGCTGCGCATCGGGCGTGTGCCCGCTGTTTCGTTTAGAGAATATGAAATGTGTATTTGATTTAAGGAAATTATGCTGTGATATGAATGCTTCCTTCCTTATTAAAATGGACTAATTCAAACATATATTTATTTATGATTAATGTAATAAAATTGAAATCTAAAACTTTTTTCATTTGTTTTATTGTACTTGTAGCTTTTTCTTCTTGTAACGTTAGTTCTTCTTCTACGGAGGATATAGAATTAACTCCAGAAAAGGCTATTGGTAAACTTGCAGACTTATCTCCTACAGAAGGCGCGCAATTTTTTGTAGATAATAGAGCGCAATATTCTTTTTTGGATACATTGTATACAGACAACATAGTCCCTATTATAGGGCAATGTAGTTTTGATACAATAAAAGCTGTAAAAGAAGTTATCGAAGATACTCCTGCTAATGTTGCGTTATTTCCTTTGTATAATAATGCGAGAAACGCTTATCTTGAAAGTTTACACCAGGAAATAAGAAATAATGCTAATTCCCAAAAGAAAGCCTTTGTTGATTATATGATTCCTGCTATGCAGGTTGAAATAGACTCCTTGCTCGAAGTAGATATGGGTGAGGTGATGAGCAAGTATTCTGGTGGTTTTATGAATTGGAGAAAACTTAAGTTCTTCTTTGGTACAGGAAGTGATGATTTTGAAAAAATATGGAATGAAAATATTGATAACGATAAGTACACGGAATGTGTTGCAAAGTATATTGATACATATTTAGATTCTTTGTCGGTACAAAGAGATAACTATTATAAAGATATTGTTGGAAAGGGCGAATTTGAGAGCGAATCACGTATCAGTCAAGCAACAATGGATTTGTTGTTGGCAAAAAAATGTGTGCGTGAAGTTAAGAAATTTACAGAAAAGGAAAAGGCAGAAATGACCACCTCTTTTTTAAAGGATTGGGTTACTCCAACAATCTTAGGAGCATTTACTGGTGGTGTTGGTGCAGCTGTCTCATGGGCATATGATGCAGGCAATTTGCTTTATGATGTTAAGGTTACAATAGATGATATAAAATCACAAAAACTTGATTCGGATGAAGTTGTAAAGTATGCTTGTATGGAGAATATAGGATTCCAAATACGTCAAGCATATCTGAAATATTATACCGAAAGAGTGTTTAAAAATATTGACGAGAATAGTGATAAATTGTATAATTCAATTTCTGAAAATTTATGAAAAACTTTTATCTGAAAATAATTATTGCTTCTATTTTAATCGTCTTGCCCTATTCGTCTTTTGCACAAAAGCAATTGATGAAGACTGTTTATAGGGGAACAAAAGGATTGTTCCGAACAGAAGCTAAAGTGTTAACAAGGGAAGGCGTTGAGGCTGCAAACAAATCAATGTTGAAAGATGCTTTTAAGTCAGGTGCAGAGGAAATAGGTAAGGATTATGTTCGGAAAGCATCGGCAAAGCAACTTGTACGAAGTGCTGTACGTAAGAATCTATTGAAAGAAATAGAAGAAAAGGAGTTAGGGTCACTTTTGCGTTATGGCATGCTCGGTGCTAAAAAGGAGATTGCGCATACTGAGAAGTCGGCGGTGAAGGTTTTGGCGGAGAAAGAGGCTTTTCATCATGATTATTCAAAGAATGTTCTTGCATGTAAAGAGCAATTTGTAAAGAAACGAGCATTAGAAAATCAAGCTAAAAAGAAGATTGGCAAGATAGTTGTTTCTCGCAAGTTTGCAAATGTGGAGGAACTCATAGCATTTCTTAAAAATGAAAATCCCAAATTGGCAGCCTATGTTGAAAGAATGAACTACTATTGGGGTGGTAAAGGTTCTGATTTTATGAAGCATTTGGTATATGAGAAAACGTCAGATGGTAAAATAATATTACGAAATTCAAAATATACTAAGAGTGAAATATTAATTGATGGAAATAAGGTGTATGCTAAAGCTGGCAATAATTCCAAACTAAATGGTGAGTTAAATCGTTTTTTGGATAATCGAGATAAAATGATGCCTGATATGGTTTATAATGTTGATGATGGTGCCTTTGTGTATAAAACAGATAAGTTAGGTAGAGTTGTAGAAACTGAAACCGATTTAATTAAAGGAAGTAAAGTTCAGAGAAGTGCTAAGCGTGGTCCACAAACAGAAAACAGTAAGGCTAAGGGTGGCAAAAAAGACGATGATGGAGGACATTTAATAGCTTCGGAAATAAATGGTCCAGAAGAGTCTATAAATATTGTTCCAATGCCTAAGTCTTTCAATAGAGGAGGTGAATGGAGGCAATTGGAAGAGCATTTAAAAAAGCTTCAGCTGTCTGGTAAAAATGTTAAAGTAAGACAAATTGTACGATACAAGGGAAATTCTTCAATACCAGTAGCTTTGGAGGTTCATATTATTGTTGATGGAGTAATAACTAAGTACACATTTAAGCTCTAATCTTATACCATCTATGAACTTGGAAAAGAGAGTGCACCCTGTATTTCAGAGCACATTAAAGTTGGTTCCATATCAATATAAAAAAAGTAGACAAGTATGGCAAACAAAGAAAACAAAATCTTGGAGGAGCTTAGACGCCGCGGCACAATCTTTGAAGATCCTTGTCCGAAGTCTGAGGGCTTTATAGGTAAACTGATAGACTTGTTCTCGAAGAAAAAGTCTTGAATTGTGAAAAACTTGGTGAGGCGGAGGCTGGAAACCTCCGCTACTGTCAGATAAACTAAATAATATGAAGATATCTATTACTTATGCTGAGCTGCAGGATTATGTAGCCAGTCATTTTCATAAGACTGTTAATCTTGGGTATGTTGACGGGGCGACGGTGTCTGTCTCCGTACCCATTAAGGTGCTTGGCTTTACAAAGTCTATAAGCATAAACCTTATTGTGAAGAAGATTGAGGGCACCGACTTGTTCTTGTCGTATGACGGCAAGATGGGTATTGACATGCTTGTTTCGCCTGCTATCTCTTATGCCAAGAAACTTGTGCCGGAGAAAGCTGGTTGGGTGGAACAGATGCCTGGCAATATCGTTAAGCTGCGCCTTGGTGATATTGACAAGTTGCAGAAAGTGTTTGAAAAGCTGAAGCTGAACAATATCTTGTTTGAACAGGAAAATATTGTTGTAGAAGCTACTCTTCTGTAGCTGAACAATTAACGCGAAAAAATCCACCATATCTCCCAGCTGGCGTGTAACGCGTTGTTGGGAAGTGAGTTAGAGGCTGGTAGATAGCTTCTGTATAATAGATATCTACCAGCCATCTACCAGTCATCTCCCAACAGATTATCTTTTTGAACCGCTATGGACTTGTACAGCTCACAAATAACCAATACCTTTGGCGGAGTGAATAAACAGACATTCATTCTGAAAACAACAAATGTTATGAGTGAGATGGAAAACAAACAGATGGTTTACCAAGCAATCAAGTCGATTGCGGATAATCTATGCAAGGAGGACAAGACGTATCTTCGTGCCGACTTGGCTTTTGAACTAAAGAAGTATGGCATCGCTTCCGACTCTTCGGAAGTGAGCAAATTGGTGTTCGACGCCTACAGATTTTTTCATAACGATGGCAATATCTCCATCGCCTTTGTGTCGAACAATTCCCGCACAACGCTTGTGGCTGAGTATCAGTTGAATGATAGTTTGGAGCAGGGCAACAAGGAGGAGGCTCTGAAGATTGCCGAGATCGAGTTGACGCTGTCTTCGTCGGCTTTAGAGCAATTGAAAGAGCAGGTGGAGCAGAACCTTTCGCTCGTTCTCGCTAAGGGTACTTCGAAGATGGCAGACGTAGTCATGGGTACCAACGGCGTGAAGAACGTAAGGAGCAAGGCGTCTGCCATGTTCGATAAATACACTAAGATGGTGGAGGCGTATCATTATGCCGAGGACAGCGTGCGTGGAAACATCGAGGACTTCACCTCGCTGCGTAGCGATATGGGCATGGTGTATCGCGACTATGCCATGAAGCTCATCGACATCTACGGCGACTCTATCAAGATGGTGCAGCCCGACTTGTTCGACTTCAAGCGCATCGAGTGGCTGGATGTAGACGAGATGCTCAAGTACGTGGAGCTGGAATACAACAAGCTGTCGGAAAAGTGCGCAGCCCTGATGGGTGAGATATCCGAGAGTTTCAGAGCCTCTCTGCAGACTTCGCTGCTTGCTTACAAGTCGGCGTCGAACGGCAACAAGTCGTTGGGCTTGGCTATGGCAGGTTTGGCTATGCTTGACCATTACATGGGCGCCAGCGAACGCACCAATCGCCTTAAAACCGACCTGTCTGTGTTCCAGACCAGCGTGAAGCACGACGCTACTCGCATAAAGGCCGACATGGGACGCCTGATGGTGATATGCAAGACCCTGAACGATGTTATCATTCCGAAGGCTAACGTGTTCATGCGCTATGGCGAGAAGCTGATGGCTTCCGACTTGAAGGCGATGTTGGACACGTTGTATGCGGATGAGGCTGTACGACCGTTGGAGGAGAAGCGCCGAGAACTGCTGCAGCGGTTGAAGACATTGGACATGGAGATGAACGACCATCTTCAGAACATTGATGTTTACACGTCGCTCATCAACGACATTACTTCTACGTTGGAGTCGAAGCGTGCGAGCTATATGGATGCCAAGGAGAAGAAACCGTCTAAGCCTTTCTTCCTCGTCAACTGGTTGACCTTCGGCACGGCAAACAAGAACTATTACCGCAACTACGCAGAGTGGAACGACAACTGTTTCCCGCTTATCCGCGAGTACGAGAGCTATCAGGTAGACTTGAAGCTGGATAAGGACGAGCTGGCATCGCATCGTGAGGAGCAAACACGTATAAAGAACGAATATGCGAAACTCTCGAACGAGCTGAACAAGGTGTCGGATACGCTAAGGAGCAAGATTGTTTGTTCTGACGAACTGAAGCTGAAGATGTTGACGCATCTTCGTGACATGGTGGCTATGCTGAAGTTCGGACGCGAGATAATGGAGAGCAAGATAGACGAGAAGTGGGTGCACACCGTAGATATCCCGAACTTCAAGGAGACGGCGAAACTGCCTGCCGACGTAGAGCAGAACCTCTCGCAGTTCACCGCCATGCTGGCTGACAACATACATGCCGACGAGCGCATGGCGAAGAACATGCTTGACGGCGTGGCTGCATATACCAACGACCGCAAGCGGATTGAGGGAAATGCAGCGCAGAATCAGCCTGCAGAATATAGCGCAGAAGACTTGGCGACGGCAACCGACGCTATGGAGCAGTCGTTGCAACGCGGCATAGCTCTGTTCGACAGTTTCGTTCAGCTCAAGGCGCAGCAGCTCAACGGCAAGTTGGCTTCCGCCGCATACGACAAGGAGCTGAAGAAGCACGCCGATGAGTTCAAGCGCGAGATAGCGAAGATAGACCATAAGAGCGCTTATCTGCGTGAGGTCTTCAAGCGGATAAACCTGGCAGGCAGCGAAGATGAGCGCAAGCAAGCCATGTCGCTGCTCAGCGATTTGAGCGGCTACTCGCTCTCGGAACAAGAGTTCGCAGACTTTATGAACGGTAAGAAACAAATTGAATTATAAAACAAAAATGGAAAGTTCAAGAAGACAGCAAGCCCAGGCTGATCTGGGCATGAATTTCACACGCGAAGACCAGAAACGTGAGGCTGCCCTTGCCAAAGAGCAGGAGCGTATTGCAAGGAAAGAGGCGAAACGTCAGCAGATGATGAGCATGCCCTCGTACCGCTTGATGGTGAAGACGTCAACGTATATGGACAAGTATTTCCTTGATCCTATCTTAGGCTTCATCCTTCCGGCTGGTATCGGCGACGCCTTGTCGAGCGTGCTCGCATTCCCGTTCGTCTACTACAGTCTGTGCGTGGTTAAGTCGATACCGCTTACCCTGGCTGTGATCTACAACATCTTGATGGACGTCCTGATTGGCGCCATACCGTTCTGTATCGGTGATTTACTGGATGTGTTCAAGCGCTCGTATATCGAAAACTTGAGGCTGATAACCGGCTATATAGAGGACGACAAGGAGATAATAAATAAGGTGAACAAGAAGGCGTTCTGGACGGCGGTGTTCATCGCCGTGATTTGCTGGCTTATTTACCTTGTCGTATCATGGGCTATCAGCTTGGGAACATCGGCTTATAACTGGATTAGTTCATGGTTCTAACATATGGCAAACAACATATTCTTTCAGCCCTTCGTCGGCAAGCATTATGCCGACGGAGGTATGTTTGGCAAACGCATCATGATATTGGGCGAGAGCCACTATTGTGACGAGGGATGTGCCGACTGTGGCGACTGCCGTCTGCATCGCGAGTGCATGGGCTTTACGCAGAATGTGCTTGCTGATTATCTCGACGAGACGAACGAACGGCAGGACTGGATGCGTACGTTCGTGAAGTTCGAGCGGTCGCTGGTGGGCGAGGAGACCGACCAAGTGCTGAGGCAGAAGATATGGGACTCGGTGGTGTTCTTCAACTATCTGCAGGTGGCGATGGGCGGTCCGCGCGAGGCTGGCACGTCTGCTCAGTATAGGCAAGCCGGCGAGGCGTTCTTCGAAGCGCTCGACAAGTATCAGCCCGAGTATGTCGTCGTTTGGGGCAAGCGCCTTTGGGACAAGATGCCGGGCGAGCGATGGCAGGACGGCGAGCCGATAGTAGTGGACGGGTGCAGCACGGCGACGGGCGCTTATCTCCTGAGCAACGGCAGACGTGTAAAGGCGATGGCGGTGAACCATCCTTCCGTAGGCTATTCGTGGGATTATTGGTATCGTGTGATATGTAGTTTCATGCAATAAGTCATCGTTCTGCGTTCGCCGTCCAATCAGATTCCGTCCGCCGCCCGATCAGATTCCGTCCGCCGCCCGATTGGGTCGCGTTCGGTGTCCGATCGGACGGCGTATGGTGCACGATGAGAATTTGTGGTGTTAAGGCAAACTCTTAATAAGTTTGGCTGCATCTCAACAATAAAAATAAATGAATTTATTTTGTATTGTCTTCGATTTGCACTACCTTTGTGCCTTGTAAACTCATTAATAACAATAGAAGGGCTTGGTATAAAGGTCCTGAAAACCGGCTCGACACGTAGGAGAGCCAGACGAAAACCTGCTTATTAATAATTAGTCAATAACTTAAACAAACCGAAATGAAACTTAATCGTTTAATTCTCGCGGCTGTAGCAGCGATGTTCGTAGAAGGAGCATACGCACAGCAGCCGTACGGCGGATGCTGGCATCCGGACGACATCAAGAACTGGTCGCCGGAGACCGACAAGGACGCAAAGTTCAACCGCTCGCGTGTGCCATTGGCAAAGCGTTTCAAGGAGCCAACGCTGATGAAGGCTAACCAGAATCAGTATTATGAAGGTCAGATCTGCAACGCTCCAATCCTTTTCCCGACATGTTCTATGTGTCCGTCGCAGGGCGCTTACAACTTCCTCGGCTATCAGCCTACCTACTGGCAGTATATGGACAAGCTCGTTTATTGGGCAGGTTCGGCTTCTGAGGGTATCATCATCCCGCCGCCAGCAGGTTCTATCGACGCTGCTCACCAGAGCGGTGTGAAGGTGCTGGGTCAGGTCTTCTTCCCGCCGTTCGCTTATGGTGGCAATCAGGCTTGGGTGCGCCAGATGCTTACTAAGGAGAACGGTGTGTATATCTACGCTAAGAAGCTCTACGAGATAGCTAAGTACATCGGCTTCGACGGATGGTTCATCAACGAGGAGACCGGCGGCGGTACCGATTCGGAGTGGGTTGGTTTCATCAAGGAGTTCAACAAGATTGCTGACGCGAACGGCGACACACAGATGGAGATTCAGTGGTACAACGCTCAATACTCTCCGAATGTTACAATCCTGAAGTCGCACAAGAATACATCGCAGTTCCTCGAGTACGGCTCTCCGGGCGACTATCGCAGCTATGCAAGCCAGCTTGGCTGCACAGAGGCGGAGACATTCTCGAAGATATATGGTGGTGTGCAGGTTGCTGCAAGCGGACATACAGGCTTTGAAAGCGCGCTCAATAGAGCAATGCCTACCAGCGGACACGTTGGTTCGCTCGACCTCTTCTGCCCTGAGGAGAAGACATGGAAGGACAACGTGCGCAACTTGCTCGGCAAGAACGATACCGGTCCTGACGCATACTCCGCTATAACGAAAACTTTCGAGAACGAGATGCAGATGTGGACCAACTATGACGGCGACCCCACTGTTACTACAAAAGCTTGGTCAGGCATCTCGGGTCACGTGCTCGAGCGTTCGGTTATCAACTCTATGCCGTTCACAACGTCGTTCTGCGTAGGTGTGGGCAAGCACCGCTTCGTAGAGGGCGAGGTGAAGGCTTCGCAAGACTGGTACCACTCTGGCGTGCAGAGCATCATGCCTACATGGCGCTACTGGATGGAGAACAAGGGCAAAGGTTCTATCAAGATTGATTGGGACGACGCTTGGAACTTCGGTTCGAGCCTTAAGCTGAAGGGCGGCTCTGCGTTCACCGGCGACCACCTCTGGCGTCTGTACAAGACTCAGCTCGCCGTGAACGGCGGTGGCACATTGCGTCTGGTTTACAAGTCGTCGAACACGACAAATGCTTCTGTAGAGGTGAAGCTCTCTACAACAAGTTCGGTAAATCCGGACGTTACGCTCTCTAATCCGACTACTAAGACAAAGAACGGTTGGACAATAGCTGAGTACGACCTCTCTTCGCTCAACGGCAAGACTATCTATATGATAGGTCTTAACGTTAAGGCTAAGTTCACGGTATACAACTATGAACTCTCGCTCGGCGAACTCTCTGTTCTGCCTGCAAACTACGCTCCCGAGGCTGTCGAGGTGAAGAACCTCGCTACGACAAGCACGCTGGGCAACGTGCAGGGCGACGCTCGTCTGACATGGGACTTCGACTATACAGCCGACTTCGACCACTTCGATATCTATAAGGAGAACGAGGACGGAACACAGACAATGGTTGGACAGACTCGCGACGAGGCGTTCTACGTTCCGACATTCCAGCGTAAGGACAACGAGGCTTACGTTAAGTTCATCGTTACTCCGGTTATGAAGGACATGCGCCAGCAGAAGGGCAAGAGCATCGTGCTCGACTTCCCGCAGGCTACAGCTCCGGTGGTTTCGTTCACTATCAGCAACAGCTATCTGAAGGTGGGCGAGAGCGCTACTATCACAGCCAACGGTACGGGTAATCCGACTGCTTTCAAGTGGACTCTGCCTGAGGGTCTGAAGCTTGCAAATGGCTTCTCTCTCACCGACCAGACTATCATCGTAGTTGCTGAGAAGGTGGGCAAGCAGCGCGTGAGTGTAGAGGTGACTAACGCCATCGGCACATCTACCACTTCAAGCAACATCCTCGACGTAATGACCGAGGAGGAGTACAAGAAGATCTTCAACGTTGTATATCAGAAGAAGGTGCTCGGCTACAGCGGCTCTACCAACTATCAGGAGGTGCCAGATAAGATTATCGATGGTGTGACAAATCCTTATTCTGTAAGCGACAAGTGGTGTAACGTGAGCGCTGACAACTGGGTGACATTCGACCTCCAGGGCGTTTACCGCATCTATAGCTTCAAGATATACGACGGCAACTCAGGTCCGGAGTCGGGCGTAGACCAGATCGACTCTTACCAGATTCTGCTCTCTGAGGACAACGAGCACTGGACAACTGTTGTAGACACATACAACCGTCAGAGCGAGAACATCAAGACCGACTTCATCGCTCCGACTCGCGCTCGCTACGTGAAGCTCGTTCCGCACGTCAACGGCATCCTCCGTATCTGGGAGTTTGAGGTTTACGGCAAGAAGGACAACAGCATGAAGATTTCGGCATCGCCTGAGCAGATGACTATCAACGCTGGCGAGACCAACAACATCTACGTAACTTACGACCTCGGCGAGGTGGCTAAGGACCCGCAGTTCAAGTGTACTGCTACAAGCAAGAACGGCAACGTGAAGATCGGCACAATCGAGGAGAACACCAAGAAGTCGACATTCAACATCCCGCTGACTGCTCAGCAGCGCATGGGCGACGACATCGTTACAATTCGCGTTGAGAACGGCGACGACTACGAGGAGGCAACTGTGCAGGTAGAGGTTGACGCTACAACACAGCCTAACGTGCTCAATGACAAGAAGGCAGAGGTGCGCCACTACAAGAACGACTACTCTTTCGAAGCTGCTTACGACACATACGACATCAGCGGTCTTACCGACGGCAACAAGACTGACGAGGCTCTCAGCGATATCGAGGCGCCGTCTACACACCGCGACGACGTGTGGGTTATCTTCACAGCTCCGGAAGGCAAGCAGTGGGATCTTGCAAAGGTTGTTGTGAACATTCCGAACAAGAACTACGGTGAGAACGACAACAACGAGATGAACTACGTCAACAAGGACGTGAAGATTGCTGTGGGCGACGACCTCACACGCATGAATACGGCGAAGACATTCTCTGGCTTGAAGGAGGTTTCGGAGCTTAGCTACATCTTCCCAGAGAGCGTAAAGACTAAGTATATCGCTGTGATTTGCAACCTCTATGTCTACTCTTACCCGTCGCTCGCTGAGGTTTCGGCTTTTGAGCAGTTTGCTGACCCGACAGCAATCAACAACGCTACCGTGCAGAACGCTGTTAAGGGCATCTACACAGTGAACGGCACAAAGCTCAACGCTTTGCAGAAGGGTATCAACATCGTGAAGTTCGCTGACGGCACGGTACAGAAGGTACTCGTGAAGTAAATTATTAATTGGTAATTATTAATTATTAATTGGTGATTATTAATTATTAATTGGTGATTATTAATTATTAATTGGTGATTATTAATTATCAATTATACATTTACGGCTATCAGAAGTTTAATGGGCTTCTTGATAGCCGTTTTTTGTATGGTTATAATACGTTTTTTGTATTGTTATTGCACACCTTTCGTGTTGTTATTGTACGAAAAAAGGTGGAACAATCGTATGATTGTTCCACCTTATATAGTGTTAATGTCTTAGTTTTTCCCAGATTTCTTAAACCCAAATCGGTCATTAGAAAAAATCGCTTTCATTTTGTCTTAAAACAGAATAAAAGATGCATATTGTGTTAGTATACAGATACTATAACGATGGTATAGTCTACTACAATCTGACTTTTTGTACGAGAAAATCTCTAATGACCGATTTGGGATTATCTTTGTGAACATCGAGACTACAGACATTTCTCATAGACTTGGGATTTAGGTAAGACATTGGGATCAAGAGCCCGTTTATTAACTCATTGGAGGAAACTCCGCTCTAAAGTTACTGAAAAAATGCGTAGAGCATGAATAGTCTGAAGGCTATGTATGGCTGTGGTCTCAACTTTTTTATAAAACTGGCGTATAATTCGCTTTTTTTATATAAGTTTGCAAACAAATTGTTAAAGTGAAATTATTACAACCGCTAAAAGCCACCATAACATGAGTAAAGACAATGTATTATACAGAGTGTGCCACTTCTATGTTGAAGGTTTTCGCAGTATGACTCTTGGCAAGGTCTTGTGGACAGTTATCCTCATAAAACTGTTTGTTATATTCTTTGTGCTGAAGCTGTTCTTCTTCCCCAACGTGCTTGACCAGAAGTCGAATGGCGACAAAGCATCATATGTAGCAGGGGAGTTGACGGGCGATAGGGTTGACAGATAGCCACTCGCATCGGTCGACGCAGATGATAGATGTATAAGTTCTGTAGCCCGAAAGAAACTAAATATAAACCTAATCAATAATAAAAAAACATCAAAAAATGACACATCTCTTGACAATCGACCCCACACTTATCGACTGGTCGCGTGCTCAGTTCGCACTCACAGCCATCTACCATTGGCTTTTTGTGCCGCTCACGCTTGGTCTTGCCCTCATCATGGGCATCATGGAAACGTGCTACTATCGCACGGGTAAACAATTCTGGAAGGATACAGCCATCTTCTGGCAGCGACTCTTCGGCGTCAACTTCGCCATGGGCGTAGCTACGGGCATCATTCTCGAGTTCGAGTTCGGCACCAACTGGAGCAACTACTCGTGGTTCGTGGGCGACATCTTCGGAGCGCCGCTCGCCATCGAGGGCATCGTGGCGTTCTTCATGGAGAGCACCTTCGTAGCCGTCATGTACTTCGGCTGGCAGAAGGTGTCGCGCGGATTCCACTTGGCGTCGACGTGGCTCACCGGACTCGGCGCAACCATCTCCGCTTGGTGGATTCTCGTGGCTAACGCATGGATGCAGTACCCAGTGGGCTGCGAGTTCAACCCCGACACCGTGCGCAACGAGATGACGAGCTTCATGGATGTGGCGCTCTCGCCCTTCGCCATCGACAAGTTTTTCCACACCGTCACCTCTACATGGGTGATAGGTGCCGTGTTCGTGTGTGCCGTGAGCGGCTGGTATCTGCTGAAGCGCCGCGAGCAGGAGATGGCGCGCCAGAGCATAAAGATAGCAAGCATCGTGGGCATCGTGGCTTCGGTGCTTACTATGGCTACGGGCGACTTCTCGGCTGTGAAGGTGGCTGAGACGCAGCCTATGAAACTCGCCGCAATGGAGGCTCTGTACGACGGAGGCGAAGGCGTAGCGCTCACAGCCGTTGCAGCTGTCAATCCGTTCGAGCAGCCCGACTATGCCAAGGGTGGGGAGGCTCCGCTGCGCATAGCCATACCTAACGGTCTCTCTATGCTCGCTACGCATAAGGCAGACGGCTTCGTGCCGGGCGTGAACGACCTGCTCAACGGCTACACACGTGCCGACGGCACGCGCGAACTCTCGGCTGAGGAGAAGATGGAGCGTGGACGCAGAGCCATCTCAACGCTTGCCGAGTATCGCAAGCTGAAGGCTGCCGACGCCAACGACAAGCGCCTGCCCGAACTCGCAGAGCAGTTGAAGCTCGACATGCCTTACTTCGGCTACGGCTACATAAAGGATCGTGCCGAACTGGTGCCGTATATCCCCATCAATTTCTACGCGTTCCGCGTCATGGTGGGCGTGGGCACGCTGCTGATGCTCTTCTTCCTCGTCATCGGACACGTAGCATGGCGCAAGGACATCACCTCGAAGTATCGCTGGCTGTATGTTGCGGCGCTTGTGATGCTACCGCTCACATACCTGGCGAGCGAAGCCGGATGGATAGTAGCCGAGCTGGGCAGACAGCCTTGGGCTATTCAGGACATGCTGCCTACGGTGGCAGCCGTTTCCGACCTGAAGTCGGGCAGCGTTGCCTTCACGTTCTTCCTCTTCCTCGTGCTCTTCACGGTGCTGCTGGTGGCAGAGGTGAGCATCATGTGCCGCGTGATACGCAACTATAACGCCGAGAAGCAACAGTAAACCCAGAGACCGACAACCCGAATGTTCAACACATATAAAGAAAACAATCTTATGACATACGAATTTTTGCAACAATATTGGTGGTTCATCGTCTCGCTGCTCGGGGCGTTGCTCGTGTTCCTGCTGTTCGTGCAGGGCGCCAACTCAATGGTTCACAGTATAGGCAGAACAGAAGACGGTCAGCGCAAGGTGATTGAGTCGACCGGCAGAAAGTGGGAGATAACGTTCACCACGCTCGTCACCTTCGGCGGCGCCTTCTTCGCCTCGTTCCCGTTGTTCTACAGCACCAGTTTTGGCGGCGCCTACTGGCTCTGGATGATTATCCTCTTCTCGTTCGTGCTGCAAGCCGTGAGCTACGAGTTCCAGTTGAAAAAAGGCAATCTGCTCGGCACGCGCACCTATCGTTGGTTCCTCATGCTGAACGGCATAGTGGGTCCGCTGTTGCTCGGCGGAGCCGTGGCTACGTTCTTCGACGGGTCGAACTTCCTTGTAGAGAAGGCTTCGCTTACGGAGATCGGGTCGCCAGTGATAAGCTGTTGGGCTAACGCTTCGGCAGGACTCGACGCTCTGCTCGACCCGTGGAACCTCGTGTTCGGACTCGCCGTGATGTTCCTCGCACAAATGCTCGGTGCGCTCTATATTATTAATAATGTGGACGATGAGGATATCCGTTCGCGTGCCAGTGTGCGTCTCGTAGGCAGCACCGTGCTGTTCCTTGTGTTCTTCCTCGCGTTCTTCGTGCGCCTTCTGCTGAAAGACGGTTACGCCGTAGATGCTCAGGGCGTGGTGTTCATGGAGCCGATGAAGTACCTGCACAACTATCTCGCCATGCCGCTGCTCGCCGTGCTCACGCTCGTCGGCGTTGTGCTACTGCTGTATGGAGTAGGGCGCACGGTTTTCAGCAACTCGTACATTAAAGGCATCTGGCCGGCAGGCATCGGCGTGGTGCTGGTGGTTCTCTCGCTTCTGCTCGTTGCCGGACTCGGTGGAACAGCCTATTATCCCTCTAACGCCGATCTGCAAAGCTCGCTCACCATCAGCAACAGCTGCAGCAGCGAGTTCACCCTGCGCACCATGTTCTACGTGTCGCTACTCGTGCCGTTCGTGTTCGCATATATCGCGTACGTGTGGCGTGTGATGGACAGAAAGTGACATTGTTATTATCCGTAATTATTATCCGTAGCGGAGGTCTCCGGCCTCCGCAGCAACCAATAAATCTAATCCAAACTTGGTGCTGCGGAGGCCGGAGACCTCCGCTACGGTTGTTTGTATAAGCTCAATTGGGCTTTTGCAGTAACTTTAAATAAGTTACGCTGCATCTCAACAATAAAAATAAATCCATTTATTTTGTATTGTCTTCGATTTAAATAAAATCCTCACGCTCACAAATGTAAATAAATTTCCATTTGTTTCGCTTAATCGGATTTTTGCAGTAACTTTGCACAACTAACATTGCTGCATTATGTTATGCGATGCAGACTCTCTAACGATAAAAACCAATCTATAATAAAATGAATACAAAATTATCATTCCGACCGCAGTGGTCGAAGAGGGCAATGGCACTTGTCGTTGCCGCAGCACCATTGCAGTGGGCGTTCGCCTCGGCTACGCAGTCGTCGGCGCTTTCGCAGAACTCTCCTTTTAACAATCAGGCCCCGGCTTCTGTTGTGCAGACCGACAAGACACACAGCGTGAAGGGACATGTGGCTGACGAGACCGGCGAACCGCTTATTGGCGCAACTGTAGCTGTCGAAGGCACTAACGTGAAGACTGTTACCGACATCGACGGCAATTTCTCTATCAATCTTTCTAATGCTCCGGCTACCGCTATGCTCCGCATCTCGTACATGGGCTACAAGGACAAAGTGGTGAACGGCGCTGCCAACTTGAACGTTACGATGCAACTCGACCAGCAGTCGATTGACGAGGTGGTTGTAACGGCGCTCGGCATCAAGCGCGAGAAGAAAATGCTCGGCTACTCGGTGCAGGAGGTGAAGGCAGACAAGCTCAACGTAACCGGCGACCCGTCTGTAGTGGGTGCATTGGACGGCAAGGTGGCTGGCTTGCAGATGAATACCGCAAGCACCGGCTTGGGCGGTTCGACAAAGATAACCATACGTGGCAACTCTTCATTGACAGACAACAACCAACCGCTCTGGATCGTAGACGGTGTACCGTTCACTGACGACCAGACTTCTTCGGCTTCTACATACGGCGGCTACGACCGCGGCGGCACATCATTCGACATCAACCCCGAGGATATCGAGTCGATCTCTGTACTTAAGGGCCCGAACGCGGCAGCGCTCTACGGTTCGCGTGCAGGCAACGGCGTAATACTCGTTACAACAAAGCGCGGATCGCACAAGCAGGGCTTCGGCGTATCGTATAGCGGCAACTTTACATGGAGCCAGGTTGCAGAGACTCTGAAGATGCAGAAGCTCTACGGTCAGGGTTCGCAGGGCCAGTTCCTCTTCAACGAGGACGAGAATGGCAACAAGACAACCATGACGGGCGAACTGGCGTTCGGTCCGCGCTTCGACGGATCGATGCAGACCAACTGGCTCGGCGAGAAGGCTCCTTACTCGTACACCGGCGACCGTCTGAAGGACTACTTCCGCACTGGCTTCTCGCAGGCACACACCGTGGCTGTAGGCACATCGTCAGAGAAGTCGCACTTCCGCCTCTCTGTAGGCTATAACGGCAACGACGGCTTGTTCAAGAACGAGTCGCTCAACAAGATAAACGTAGACCTCAACGCCGGAGCTACCATCAACGAGTGGCTCTCACTCGACGGTAAGATTTCTGTGTCTAACACTAAGGCAGAGAATCGTCCGTACACTGGTCTTAACGGCGAGGTGGCTCAGCTGCTGCTCATGCCGGGCAACGTCTCGCTGCGCGACCTTGAGCAGAACTATACATCGCCCAATAAACTGCACCAGAACTGGTTCGGTCCCGACCAGCACTATTCTAACCCTTACTACGCTCGCCATCGCTTCAAGAACAGCGACGAACGTTGGCGCGCATTCGGTTACTACTCGGCTAATCTGAACCTCACCGATTGGTTGAAGTTCAACGCAAAGTATTCGTTCGACTACTATCGCACACGTCTTCAGACCTCTGACCTCTCTCTTGGCGACGGCGCTATCTCTACCGACGGCACCGGATGGCAGGGCAAGCTCGTCAACGACGGCATGACACGCGCTGAGGAGAACCACTTCGAGCAGAACATACAGTTCCTCCTTATGGGCGATAACCAGCTCGCAAAGAAGTGGCGTCTGGGCTACACTGCCGGCGCTAACATCATGTATCTTAAGTTCGAGCAGCTGTCGGCTTCTGTGCAGAACATGCTCGAGAAGGACAACTGGATATTCAACACCGGCAACAAACTCACATCGGCTCTCGACGACGGACACAGCCGAGCTATGTATTCGGCATTCGCTTCGGCTCAGCTGGCTTACGACGAGTGGCTCTCGCTCGACATCACAGCACGCAACGACTGGTCGTCAACGCTGCCTAAGAAGAACAACTCGTTCTTCTATCCGTCGGCATCGCTCAGTTGGGTATTCTCCGACTTTATGCGCTCTATCGACCATAAGCTGCCGTCGTGGATTACGTTCGCTAAGTTGCGCGTGTCGGCTGCGCAGGTAGGTAAGGATCCCGCTCCGTACAACCTCTACAACGTGCGCAAGTATCAGTTCGAGATGGGCAACCGCAAGCCTATCAACAACACCATCAAGCTCAACGCCAACCTGAAGCCAGAGATTAAGACCTCGTATGAGGTGGGTGTAGACATGAAGTTCCTCGACAACCGTCTCGGCTTCGACTTCACCTATTATTATAATACGACCAAGAACCAGGCTATGCTCGTAGACGCTTCGTCGCCTTGGACACAGCAGTGGGTGAACGCTGGCAAGATCAACAACACCGGTGTCGAGTTCATGCTCTATGGTACGCCGGTGAAGACACGCGACTTCCAGTTCGACATCACCGCTAACCTCGCTCACAACAGCTCTACAGTGAAGGAACTGGCTGATGGCGTGAACCGCGTTTACTTCGCAGGCGACTCGAACATGCCGGTGAAGGTGGGTGCTGTGAAGGGTGGCAAACTCGGCGACATCTTCGCCAACAACCTCATGCAGCGCGACGCTCAGGGCCGTGTAATCATCGGTGCCGACGGTCTGCCAATGGCTGCCACCGGCGACGGTAACCTCGAGCAGTATCTTCTCGACCATCCTATTGGCAACATACAGCCCGACCTGCTTATGTCTATCACTCCGACCTTCACATACAAAGGCATATCGCTCACCGCAATGTTCGACATGAAGTTCGGTGGCGACATCGTTTCTGTATCAGAGGGTATGGCTACATCTGTAGGTACATCTGAACGCACAGCATATCGTGGCGAGTACAAGACCGTTAATGGTGTGCAGGACTGGTATATGGTAGTACCGGGCGTTAAGGCTGACGGCAGCGTGAACACACAGGAGGTTAGCGCACAGAAGTATTATTCTACAATCGGTCTGTACAGCTCGCAGAAGGGCTATGCTGAGGAGTTCGTTCACGATGCTTCGTACATCAAGCTGAAGGAACTTTCGCTCGGCTATAGCTTCCCGCAGAAGATGCTGCGCCGCACTCCGCTCACACAGCTCAAGCTCTCGTTCGTGGCTCGCAACCTCTGCTTCCTCATGAAGCACACACCGGGCAACCCAGACGGCGGCTACGACACAACGATGTTCTCGCAGGCTATCGACTATATGGCTGTGCCTTACACACGCACATTCGGTTTCTCTGTTAACGTAGGATTCTAAATTTAAAACAACAAAATGAAGCGCAATATATTATATACTGGTCTGATTGCAGCTACAACGCTGCTGACACTCGGTTCGTGCTATGACCTTGATGAAATGAACCGCGACCCGTACGGAGTGGAGGATACGGACAAGGGCGGAGAGATTACGCCCGAGGAGCCTACCGACTCGAAATATGCAAATATCAACCTCAACTATCGTGTGAGCAAAGAGGACTCTGCTGCGTACAAGAAGCAGCTGGCTGACGCTCCGGCTAAGTTCCGCAAGTTCCTCTACGAGGGCTACTACAACGACTATCAGCGCACAACCAACCTCTCGCACGATATCTATGCCGGATACGTGGCTAACAACCAGCCGAAACATGCAGGCAAGGCGCCCGACTACAACTACACCGACGGATGGTCGGCGCTGCGTTGGAGCTTCTTCTACAACGACCGCTCATCGGAGTATCGCGACCTCGTGCGTGCGTACAAGTTCAACGATACTCCGAAGAAGTATCGCAACATGTTCTACATCACGCGTATCTACTATGCGTTCCTCGCTCTTGCAAATACTGACACCTACGGCGATATGCCGTTCACGGAGTACGTGCAGGCTAAGGTGCCGGAGACTAACAACGTTGCATACAACACCCAGGAGGAGGTTTACGACGCAATGTTCCTCATGCTTGAGCAGGCTGTAGACAGCATCAAGCCCGACGATGCATCGCAGTACAAGATTGACAAGGACGACATCTGCTACTTCGGCGATGCCAACAAGTGGTTGCGCTTTGCCAACACGCTGCGTCTGCGCATGGCGCTACGCATAAGTAATGTGGCTCCTGAGCGTGCAAAGAAGGAGGCTGAGGCTGCACTCAACAACAAGTACGGACTGATGACTTCCAACGCCGACAACATGCAGACCGTGCCACGCCATGCTCCGGTTGAGATGGGCGGCGAGGATTCCGGCGGCGACGAGAACGGCTTGGCTATGTGCTCTGTAGCATACGGTGGCGAGAGCGTTCTGTCTAAGGATATGGAAGACTTCTACCGCAATCTTTCTGACGGCGGCAAGGACTATATCATAAAGAAGGGCCGTAATGAAGAGATTACAAAGCAGATCGACCCACGCTGCCTCGTTTGCTGGTATCGTAACAATATGACATCTTCTACATTGGCAGAAGGTAAGGATGCTTTGCGCAACGACTTCGTAGGTTGTGAGCGTGGTGCTCAGGCTCCGCAGATTTCTATGGATCCGTTAAAGTACAGCCTTACACGCACCGTTAAGGATGGCGGATCGAAGGATCTGCCCGACGATCACTGGTTCAACTACTCTCGTCCGACGGTATGGCTCGGCTATGCTGAGTCGCTCTTCCTCAAGGCTGAGGCTGCGTTGCGCGGTTGGGCAGGTGCCGACCTCACAATGGGTGCTAAGCAGTATTTCCGTGCTGGCGTTAAGGCGTCGATGGACTACTATCACATCGCTGCGGAGGATGCCGACAAGTATATCAACGGCATCAAGGCTCTCAACGACGGCACATTCGAGAGTGGCGACCGTGAGCGCATCCTCGAGGCTATCATCACTCAGAAGTGGATGGCTGTGTTCCCGAATGGCAACGAGGGTTGGGCTGACTTCCGCCGCACCGACTATCCGGCTCTGCGCACTCAGTTGAGCAACTTCTCGGGTGGCGATGTGCCTAACGGCAAGCTGATAAAGCGTCTGCAATATCCGAACAACGAGTCGCAGAACAAGTTCTTCCAGGAGCATCCCGAACTGAAGACTGCAAACACTCAGGGCACACGCCTTTGGTGGGATGTTAGCGACACTAACGATGCTGCAGGCAATCGCCAGCAGCCGAATAACTTTAGATAACATAAGGGGTGGTGCAGCGCTCTCCGCTGTACCACTTTTATATAGCTGAAAAAATCCCCCATATCTTCCAGTTTCGCCGCAATACTCTAATTATAAGGCTTTTAAAGGCTGGAAGATATTCTTTATGACGGGTTATCTGCCAGCCTATCTTCCAGCTTTTTCTTTCCATCTTCCAGCCAATAAACGTAAAATGTTCGGAAAGCCTATGAAAAAGTATTTGTACATACTTTCTTTATTCTTTTTGCAATGCCAGCAATCGGGCTTTGCACAAGGCAAGTATACCTCTATGCAAGACACAATAAAGCTTTCTGACTTAACCGTTGTTGCAGAAAGGCCGATGGTTCAGCGTAAGGCAGACCGAATGATTGTGAGTGTGGAGCATAGCAAACTGCTCAAGTCGCGCTCGCTTTCCAACATCTTGAACCTTATTCCTGATGTCGATTACGATGGTGAAGGAGGCATTAGCGTGATGGGCAACGGCGTAAAGATATACGAAAACGGCAGAGCGGTGAAGCTGAGTGGGGCACAACTCAAGAGATACCTTTCCTCTTTGCGTGGCAATGACATCAAGAGTCTGGAGATTCTGCCTCAAGCCACAGCTGAGTACGATGCGGAAGGCGCTACGGCGATTCTTGTTATCAATAGGCAGAAAAAGCACGAGTACGGACTTTCGGGGTATGTTGGCAGCGAATACGAGCGCAAAAGTCGAAACTCGTTCTCCGACTTTGTTGGTCTTACATATTCATGGGGCAAGCTCGCCATTTATGGTAACATGGTTTTTGGGCGATCTGAGAGTAGAACCAAGACCGCAGATAACGACTACGGACGCGATGCAACTGTTGAGAGTATGTCGGAAAGCACGGACAAAGGCCATTACTACATGCCGAAGTTGGGCTTCGACCTCAACATTTCTCCCCAACAGTATTTAGGCGTAGAGTGGTCGGGCAGCTATTCGAAGGACTATTCCAACGACTGTCGGGTTAATTCTACGGTTGCCGACCGTAGCGCACATACTGCGAACATCAGAAGTTTCGCTCCGTACACATTGCGAGACAACAACAATAACCTCACGCTCAACTATGAATGGAAGACAGACACGTTGGGCAGCAGACTGAACATCGTTGCTGATTATGCCGGCAAACGTGAGCGCGACTTGTACGAATACGAGAACAACTACAGCTTAGGCGGAGGTTCGGACAGTATTATTTCGAAGTCGCAACCCTCGTACGAATGCATTGACATTTACAGCGCGCAGGTCGATTTTGCGAAGATTCTAAAGCGCCATCAGTTAACCATCGGCGCCAAGTATGTCTATGCAGACATCGGTTACAATAGCAGGATGCACCTCGGAAACACCACTTTAGGTGGCGTGTTGTCAGAAGACATTGACCAACGCGACGACTTCAAATACTTTGAACGTCGGTACGCTGTCTACGGAATGTATCGCTACACCGCGCGTCCGTGGGAATTGCAGATGGGAGTGCGCGATGAATATACCGAGTGGGAGACCTGCCAAAGAGTGAAAGACAAGTTGCGCAACAAGCGCACCGACAACACGCTCTTTCCGTCGTTCTTCGTGCGGAGAGATGTGGGCGAGGGAAATGCCTTGTCGCTAAGCTACACGCAGTCTATCAACCGCCCGTCCTACCAGATGGTGAATCCGTTTGTATTCCACCTCTCCGAAACATCATATAAGGAGGGCAACCCCAATCTGAGAGGCGAGTTGCTGTACAATGCGGCTTTGCAGTTCGTTCTGAAATCGCGCTATGTCTTCTCTCTTTCAGCACTCTTCATAGACAGAAAAATCAATGAGATGTATGAGCAGGTAGGCGAGCGGCTGACACGCTATACGTTGAAGAACGACGGCAGGACGAAGCGACTGGTGCTGTACATGGGTATTCCGTTCACGTGGGGCGTTTGGAACTGCAGAAACAATGTGGAGTTGAGTGAGAGTTGGTACGAGAATAGCGCTAAGCGTGTCAACGACTTCGGCGTAGTGCTCTCCAGCTTCAATCGTTTCCGCCTTTCCAAGCAATTCACGGCGATGGCAAACGTACGCTATGTGAGACATTACAAGCAACTCTATCTCATTCAGAAAACCGATTACGTTGGTGTCGATATTGAGGGCGACTACAATTGTTTCAAGGATCGGCTGAATGTGAATTTCGGTGTGAAGGACCTGCTGAACAGCCGAGGAAAGAACCGTCAGATATTCAGAAATGGCGATTTCGAGCATCATTCCGACTTCCATTTCCTTTCGCGCAAGTTCTTTGTCTGCCTTACATATAGCTTCTCGGCAGGATCGAAACGCGCAAACCGCCACGACAAGACGTATTCTAATGAGGAAGATAAAGAGAGAATGTAGAGAGTTGAAAACGAGAATGTAAAGAATATCAGTAGAATGTCTAAGTTCTATATCCGTTACACGTTTCGTGTAATGGCATTACCACGCACATATAATATTGTTACCGTTGCGTGGTAATGTTGTTTTTGCTTCGCGGTAATCGTAAAAGGAGGGTGTGTCAAAACTAAAATGACTACTCTTCAAAGTTACAGATTATAACTATAATATTTAAACCCAAATCGGTCATTAGAGATTTTCTCGTACAAAAAGTCAGATTGTAGTAGACTATACCATCGTTATAGTATCTGTATACTAACACAATATGCATCTTTTATTCTGTTTTAA
>ERZ780090.49-NODE-49-length-44167-cov-28.7294_pt1 | contig 44167 bp, 41 predicted proteins | sample MGYA00433086_ERZ780090 | MGnify/ENA primary metagenome ERZ780090 (study PRJEB29588, sample SAMEA1972002) | human gut metagenome | biome: human gut; feature: human-associated habitat; material: faeces | place: Denmark | collected 2008/2010 ...
TCCTGTAAAGCATCTGTAAATCCCAAGCGGGTCAGACAGAATATAGAACCGAACAGAGGGAAGAAAAATAAATCATTAAAATTTCATGACAATGGACAACATCAAAGAAAGCAAAGAGTACAAACTTGCCAAAGAATGGGAAATGGCAGTGAATAGTTTTAGTTTCAATCCCAAGCGTTTTGCAGCCGCTATACCTGATATGCACCCCACACTGCAACAGAGCCTCTATAGATTGTTTAAGGAGTGCATCATTGTGATGGCGGATGAGACACGTCGCTATGATGACCGCAATCGTGCGTCACATGAAGAAGCAAAGTGTCTTATGGAATACCTCAAGACAAATGGAAAGCATATCCCATTAAAATAACAAGCGTATGAAAACACAAGAAGTACAATTTGGCGGCAATAACTATCCTTGCCGTGTGGTGGAATCCAACGAGGGTGAAGAACTCCTTATCGGCTCGATTACCTTGCTTGATGCCCTTCAGCCCGGTAGTTTCAACGATGAAAACGAAGGCTTCGCAAGCAAGGAAGCCGAAAGAATCTATGACGAGGTTTTCTTCTTTACCGACATGGCAAACCTGCGACTGACAGACGTAGAATTGGTTGCCGAACTGAAAAAGGACAACCCGGAATGGTTCGAATAAAAAAACAATAATCATCTTAAAAATAGCATAGTTATGGAAAAAGAGTATGTAATACAAATAGCACAGACCATTCAAGAGCAGTTGATAGGACTTACCCCTATGCCCGTCCTCATGTCATGGGGTATCGCAGAGTTTGCAGCCACCATCTTCAAAGACCTGCCTGCACTTCGTATCAAAGTAAACGGACTGTTACACACCGGATACGTCATTATTGCACTTAATGGGTCGGACTATTATGAGGTATATCTGTTGAAAGGCAAAGATGCAGAGTGTGTCAATGAAGAAGTTTGTTACAACGAGTTAGGGGATGTCATTGACAGGGCAATTGAATGCGGTACTGACAAAGAGGAATACGAAAAAATTGCCATCAGCAACTCACCCAATTATTAAGCAGGTAGCTCTCCTGATAAACCAGAAGAAGAGATTAGTTAGTAGTAAACCGCCAGTACGATTGTACTGACGGTTTTTGTTGTTTTTATTTACATTATATGTCAGACAGCCGGATTTTTATTTCGCGTTGCGCTTATTTTGAACGTCTTTTATCATCTCTTTCACATCTTGCCCCACTTGTACGAAGTTTTTATATAGGATGCGCTCCCGTTCCTCTCTCGACTTGAAAGTGTAGAACTTCGGCAGCGGCACATACGCCGCTTCTTCTTTCTTGATTTCTGCCATATCAAAATCTGTTTTGCAGAAGAACTTTGTAGTCTTGAACTCTTCCGATTCTTGAATATTCATTGAACCGCCCATACCTGTTTTCGTCTTCACAAAGTCCCGTGCCGTCTGACCGCATATCCATCCGGTTGCCATATCCGAGATTTTCGAGGCAGGCACAAGGTTATCCATATTCTCATTGAGATTGATACTTGTTTTGTCCCGGTCAATAGTCACGCCTTTTTTGACCTGGACCACCTTGCCGAAGATGTCATTGGACAACCATTCCAGCGTTTCTTTGGCACGTGCCGAGCCGCTTACCACATTACCTACCGTCGTAATGATCTTTTGCATACCTACCTTACCATAATCGGCTTCCAGTTGCGGTAGTTCCTGAAAGCCGAGCGTTACACTCACCTTATTGCTTCGCGCTGTACCTATCAGACGGTCTATTTTGTGAAAGTAGAGTGTCGGTAACTCGTCCACTATAATACTCACAGGAATATTTTTCCCCTGCCCGGTATTCACACGGGTAACGAGACGGTTTAGGATAAGAGCGTTCAATGCACCGATGATGGATTCCATTTCCGGATCATTTGCAATCAGCAGGTAACTCGGATTCTTCGGGTCACTCACCTTCAGGTCGAAGTCATCGCCATCCCGGTGGAATATCCAGTAGCTCTCTTTGGTTGCCAGACGCGAGGTATAAACACGTAACGTGCCAATCATACCCTCCAATTGTTCCATTGCCTTATTTTTGAAAGCTGTCTGGAATGGACCAAGCAGCGGAGCAACCTCATTGTCAGTTTCCAGTACCTCGAAAATCGTCTGATAACTTTCATTCAAGAATGACAGAATATGTGGCATGTCCGAATACTTTCCCAGCCAGTAGGCAGGTTCCACGATATTGCCGCCTTCACGGTCGCGCACGATACCTGTCGGTTTCCAGAATTTGGTCTGCGGATCTTGCTGTCTTTCCGCATATAGAGGCTTGCCGTTGGCATCGTAGGGTTCACGTTCATAATTCACGAAGAAGTAGATACAAGCGGCAAGGAAGTTTACCGCCGAGGTTTGGAAGAACTGGTCGCTTCCGCCGCCTCCCTCTTTCTTACCCTTTTGTAGGCTTTCCAATAATGTTTCCGCCGTTTCGCTGGCCGCCGCAAGATTGTTGATGTACTTTGCCTGAATTGGATTCACCCGACGGCTGTACTCCACATCCACAAAATTAATCATGTTGAACTTGCACCCTTGGGGTACTCTGCCCAGTTTCTCGTTCTTCTTGTAATGGTAGTAGAGCTTGGTCGCCAATGTAGGAAACTTGTAGTCATACACCACCATGGCGAAACCTTTGGCCGAATGCTGTCGGATAAACGGCTCTATGATACTGAAAGTCTTACCCGATCCCGGTGTTCCAACTACCCATGTTCCTCGAAAGCAGTTGCTTACAGAAATCCACCCCTTACGGAATTTACCCTTATAGTAGTATCGCATGGGGATATTTACGCTGTATTCATTCTCGACTTTTTCTTCACATTGTTCAAAACTTTCATTCTCGAAGTTGAAACGGTCTTTCATCAATCCCTCCTTGATGAACTTTGAAATGTTGTCTAATGCGATATGTACCAGTACTACGCCAGCAATGGAGGCAATCATATAGAGAATGATATTCAGAGGTAAGGTATAAAGCCTTGTTTCCATCGTATGGCCGAACAGCCATACGGAGAGTACGAGCAGCAATAACCCACTCGTCAATGGATACACCACCTGCCGGCGTGCGTTGAACTCCAGATGCTTCTTGTTCCGCGTTCCGACACAAGTGATGCAGATAAGCAGTACCGTTGCGATTTTGCTGTACACAAGATTGCCGTCGTGGTAAATCATCCATTGTTTGATGCGTCCGTGAATGTCGGTCAGTATGCCGCCCCAGTGGTCGAGCATTGCAGGGTCAATGGCATATTCAAAGAACTCCAGCAGCACGGACACATATACCACTGTGCGGAATATTTTATAGAACCCTTGCAATTCCTTACTTTCTTCCATAAGTCAGTCTGTTATTAGTCCTTGTTTTCTACGATACCAATGATTACCTACTCTGATTACATCCATACCGAACCATGCACCATTCTCGTTCAGTTTTGTTTTTATCTTATCAAGTGTTACCGGACCGATACCCCAGATTTCCATGAGATATTGCTCGTTAAGATGAATCAGGTCTCCGATATATAATATTCCATGAGATTCAAGATGGCTTTTGATGGATGGGGTAATACCCAAACTGAATACCGGTTCCGAGAGATAGTGTACTTCTTCTGCCTGAATGTTATTCAGGGCTATTTCAAGCCCCACTTTGATTCTTTTGAGAGAATCAAGGCGTTCTTGCATCTTTTGGATGACAAGCTCGTCTTGCTGTATCTCATTGCGTAATTGGGTTGCTCTCTTTACAAGTTCGGCATTACTTCTTTTCAACTCTCCGTTAATATCCGCCATTGACAGATTACTTGTTTCAAGCTCGTTTCGTGTGCGGTCTAATTGCGTGACAAGTTCCTCCAGTCTGTCGGCATGACGCTTCAAGATTGAATTTTTTTCATTATCGGCAGTCATTTCGTCCAAAAGGTAGCCGAACCTTTTAATTTGAAAATTAATATCTTCTTTATCCGATGCTATGGAATCTGCGAGTTTTGCCAGTATTTGTCGGCATGAATTACCTTTCATGGACTTATACATGAGGACAATTCCCAATATCATCAATGCTATGCTGAAAAATATATCCGTATCTTTCATATCTTTCTATCTTTTATTCGTTTATGGTAATTATAGGGCGTACTTTGTGCGCCTGTACTTTAGGTGTTTCCTGCATTGCGCCGCTCCCCATGGAATAGAGCCATGCCTTGGCTGTCTGTTGCTTTTCGACTTCTGTGGATGTCCAGTACCAACAGTCGTTTTCATCCAGTGGTAACGGCTCACCGCCACATTGTTCGATGACAGGGTTGATTATCTTTCGCATGGTGTAGAGCAGCCGCATCTCTGCCACGGACGGTACATAGGCACTCTGCCCGTACCGCCATAGGTCGAAAACCGCTTCTGCCATTGGCGAAGCGGTTTCTTGTGTATCATACAGTGCGAATGTATTCTCATTGCCATCATAAGCCATGATGTCAGCCGATGTGCCTTGTGCGATGCCGAGGCTGTCGGCGAATGCCTGTGGAGCAATGTCCCACAGGTAAACTGCATAACCGTCCCCCTCCGTATCTCCGCGTTTTTCGGTATCGAAGACAACCGCTATCGCTTTTTTCCCCGATTGTTCATATTGTGCGTAAGGCAAGGCTGTTCCATCCTCGCAGAGGATATGTCCTGGACGAACTGCTGTATCGGGTACGTCTATATGCGTGTCACAGGCAGCGCAAAGCACGGCAGCCGTTGCCGCTGCCACCAAATGTATCTTTCGTATCATATTGCTTTCTTTTTTGTTTCCCTATTTTATAGGTAGTTTCACACCCAGCACGACACCTGCTCGCAGCACGTCCGCACCTTTTATCATCACATCGCTTTTCACTTGCCAATACAGTGTCCATCCGGCCCGTAGCACATAGTTGTGTTCGTAACCGAAGTGCAGGCCACCGAGGAACTTATTCATGTCGCTTCCGGCTGAAGCTCCGATACGCAGACTGCCATAGTGGTTGCGTCCCCGCGTCATGCACGGCTTGTAGGCCACGCCAAAACCGTAGCTGCGGTAGTTTCGCCAAAATGATTCCGGGCAGATATGCCCGCACGAAGCGCACTCTGCCCATTGTAGATAGCCGTTGACGAAGAACTCCCACGTATGGCGATAGTTCATTTCGTGTTCGTAGGCGAGCGTTATATCCATGCCGTTCTTGTAGAGTAGCCCTGTGCCAAGCGAGAGGCGTCCGCTACCTTGTTGTGCATTTGCACTTGCAGCGATACACACGCAGGTAATTATCACGATGATTGTCTTTTTCATAGTCATTCCTCCTCCAATAAATCTGCATGGAACGAATCTGCCGCCAGTATATCCTCATAGTCGATGTTCAGACTGATGTTACGGCCACTAATCTGTTTCTCCGTCATTTCGATGGTCAGTAGCTTGTCATTGGGAAAGGTCATCTTTTTCACGACAATCACATTCCGATAGCCGTGTCTGAATGTCTTGCCCGATTCCAGAACCAGGGCAGGTGTCAGTTCGATAGTCTGTGCGTTGGTTGCCTTGGCGAGTTTCTTGTCTGTCAGCTTTATCCGTATCTCATCAATGTCAAAACGAATGTTCGTCTTGTTCTCGATGGAAAAGTCTATGAAGAAGTAGTCACCCACCGAGTAGATATTGTTCAGACGCATCACCATGCGGTGTGCTTTGGTAGCTACGTTGCGGATTTTTGCAGGTGAGTTCCAGATGCGCCGTGCATGATGTGTCATGTCGGCAGCGGACATTGAGACTGCCGGATTGTTGTACGCATTACGCTCTTGCAGCAATATCTCCTTATCCGTTACTGCCTCTTTCATCCTTGTGGTATAAATCAGTGCGTATTGTGTGCGGTATCGTTCCGTCACAATGGTGACGATGGCGAGTATTTCACCATCCTCGTGTCCGCTTTCCTTGGGCTTTAGGCGAATGATGTTGTCAATGGGCTGATCGCCCGCCACCTTGTCAGTGGAAATATCCACGAAACGCACCGGTTCCGATGCCGTGATGACAGTTGTTATCTGTTCGTTCACCGTCAGTTGTTCCATTTCTTCGTAGGTAGTTTGTGCGTTAGCTTTCGGTAAAATGGAAATACCTGATAGAAGCATAATGCCAAATAAATTCCTTTTCATTGAAATACAGAGTTATAATTGAAAATTCATGATTGCTTTATTCTCTTGCGGATTGATATTTGCCTTATCTGGGATGTCATCCTGCATACAACTTGGAGATTTGTCCGTAACATCTATCTGTTCGAATATGATTTGTTTCGGAAGTATTTTATGGCAGAAATAGCTGCTGTTGAACGGTACGTTTTTCCCTTTTCCGAACTGAATACGTTTATCGAACATGAGTAATTCCAGATCAGTATTCTGGAAAAGTCGGCAGGGTGCTACGTTGTTCAGCCAATAGTTGGACATCAGCAAGGCGAATGGTTTTCCGAGTTTCAGACAGCGTTCGAAGACTTCCACTTTCCGGCTGAAAGGAGGATTGGATACGAGTATATCCCATTGGGACGGTTCATAGTTGAAAAAATCCTGTCCGTTATAGATATGGGAATACACGACATGGAAACCGGCATCCTTGAATTTCTGCACAAACTCACTGTGCTTCGTATCGAAAGGACACCAGACTATCTTGCCTTCAGGTATATATTTGATAATGGGTAATACACCATATCCCGGTGTATATTTTTCATCTGTCGGATTCCCGTATAATTTTTTTAAGTAGTTTGAAGATTTCATAGGCACATGATTAAAAATATTTATATTGATTTCTTTTCCCTATTTCGCTTCATTTCTTTATCTGCCTGGCACGCGCCCAAGTACAACGTCCCGTCCGGGTCATTTGGATTTCACATTGCCAAAGAGTGCCCTTCTCCACTGTTTTGAAATTAACATTCCCGTATCTTGGTCCGTAAAAACCGGTATGTTTTTGAAAAGCGAATAAGGCAATCCTCCGTCTGTCTTCTGTTCGGAAGTTGCATATTAGGGCAAACTGCCCTCTGTGATGCCACCATTCGGTACTCACAAGTTTTCCGATAAATGTTTCGGCTTTATTTGGGGCTATATAGTCCGCATAATAAAGCCCATCCGTACCTTTGTGATATTCTGATAAATCTGTTTCCATGTCATCATCATTTTAATTCCTTTTTTCCTGTCCGTTCACTAAATACACGAAAGTTCCGTATTTCAACTTGACTTTGTTTTTCTTGATAGCTTTGCTAATGGCATTGCTTGTTTTCTGGTAGGCATTGTTCACCGCCTGCATCCCCCATTGTGCAAGGCTGTTTCCTGTTGTACTTCCCATACTCATGTTCATATTGCCCGACATTGCCCCGCTTGCTACATCCTTGCTCGTTTCCCGGAATTGGCTGTTGGGCACATACAGCCCCTCCATGCCATCTGTATCATAGAGTGAGAGACTCACTTTCACCAATTCGTCATTCACGAGGATGCTGCTGATATTACCTTTCACGCGCCCGGATGAGAATCCGCTTACCGTAGCGTACAGGTATGTTCCCCTTGCTATCACACACTCGCCAATCTCCACATCGTCAAGCAGGCGCAACCTCACGCGCGAGCCGTCCACCGCTTTGATGTTCTCGTCAATGATGGCTTGGATGAGTTTCGGTTCACGGACATTCTTCGACAGTGTGTTAAAGTAGTCCGAGGTTGTCTTCACCTTGCGTACCACCTCGCTGGGCGGTTCGTCCGCTGATGGCGTTTTCACAGCCCGGCTCTCTTCGTTGATGGTTCCGGAGGCTGCTGCTCCTTGTGGTGGAGCAATGTTGGCCGTGTCCGTTTCTGCCGGGGGTACAGTCGCGTTTTGCCCTCTCAGTCTCGCCTCTGCGAGTGCTTTCTCCAGTTCGGCAAGTGCTTCCTGTTCTCGTGTCTTGGCAGAGGCAATTTCCGCTGCCGCAGCTTTTTCCTGTTGTTCTTCCGTGAGCAGGTCGATGTCGTCCTGCGTGTATTTCGATTCATACTCTTCCTTGTTTTTATCGGGTTCTTCCCGGTCTATGTTATCTACAGCGGAGTAGTCTTGTATCTTACCCCATGATTTCGCCATATTCTCGTATTTGCTGCCTATGCCATCGTCCTTGATCTGTGCCCCCGGCAATTCGGGGTTCAGGAACTCCGTCGTCTGCAACGCCTTGTCTTGTATTTCTATCGTTTCTGTCTGAAACAGGTCGAAGATGAAATAAGACGTGCCGAGCAGGGGGAAATAAAGGATGGCGGGAAGCATATATTTCGGCTGGCGAAAATTGATTTTCTCCAATATCTTCATTATACATCTTTTAATTGAGTTGTACATATTTGCCTTCAATGGCACAATTTCTCAGTATCTCTGCGTTGTCTTCTCCGAAAGCTAATAGGATGCTACCGCGACTGGGAGAGTCACCTCGTGCTCCGCCTGGTCGGTAGAATCGGATGCGGTGGCGTAGGAATTTCATTCCCGTCGCTTTTGGAAAGATGACGTCCTGAAACATTTTGGAATCGCAACGGTTGAATAATAATGCAATGCCGTTGCCATGTTCTGCCAATTTCCGGACGAATAGCTCGATAAGAGGACGCGAATAGGGAGGATTGAGCCACACACGCCCTTCCCATATCTGGGACAACCCATCTATGTTCTGGTCATACATGACCTCGGCAGTCGGCCACAACGGATGGATGGGAGCGCAAGGGTCAAGGTCGAATTTGCCCAATGCGTCCAGTATCTCCTTTGGCGTGTACCATTCGTCTGACGAACGGACTGATTTTTCAAGCCGTGTATTCATAAGTACTCTTTTTACTATGGTTTGTCCCCTCTGTTTTTATGTTCCCTTATTTCGACTTCCTGCAACAGCTTGTGCCGTTCCCGAAGCACTGAATCCTGCTTTTCCGTCGCCGTGCGACTTACCGGACTGTGTCTGTACACAGTTACCAAGCGGTAGGCGTTCCATACGAAAGCTCCGATGACGAATGTAAAGACGATGACCAGAAACAGCGTCCGGTGTGCGTTGGCAAAGCCCTGCACCTTGGCCGCCGCTTGGTCGATGCGTGTCGCCTTGGCGAATTTATGCCCGGCCTGCACCTCTCGCTCGTAGCGTTCCTTGTACTGCGGGTCATCTTTGTCCGGCATCTTCTCGCCGAACAACATCCGTTTGAATCCTTTGATATTCATATCTTTGGTGATTTAATAGTTACTCTTTGTTTTTTGCTCGATATCTTTGTTCAGCAATGTGCGCCAGTTTACTATGAGCAGTCCATGCGGATTATTGTCCGTTCTCGGCACACGTTTAAGTTGCCCTGCCGTAACCAGTTCGCGCATCAGGATATTACTCCGGCGCTCGATTCGCTGCCGACCATAGTAGGTGAACTCCATATTCTTTTTGTCAAAGGAGATACTGTCACAGAATATCGAGAACACCGCGCTCGTACCCAATATATTGGAGTAAAATCCCTTTTCCTTGAGGGTATTGTACTGTGCCAGTCCCGTCTCATCGACCAGGTACATCGCTTTTTCCATCGTATAGCGGATGTATTTGTCGTCCGGTGCGAGAGTAAAAAAGTAATGGTGGAACATTTCTACGTGGCTCTTGGCCTCCACGTCCAGTGTTTCGTCCATCGTCGTGCGGGTTACGAGTATAGGTACATTTCCGTCCAGCACATACACCTTTTTCTGCGAGTCCGTCACCATTGTCCGGGCAGTCCAGATACTTGATACGCTGATGATGATACACCCTGCAAGAAAAGCAGTGCAGATGATGCCCACCAGTCGGATTTTATTCTCCAAATGTTTGATGACCATATACCTTTATTTTTTCTTGTTAGACAATCGTGTGTATTCGTCATGTAACATTGTCATGACTGTATCATGCAACTCCGTCAGAAATTTTTCGAACTTCCCGTCAAAAAGCTGTGTGTAATCTTCCCGCATGATTACATGCACGAATATCCACCAGACACGGCGGTTTCGATTCTTGGCATTTTTCTGCAATTTGACCAGTTGCAGACGATAGGTAAGGTAAGTCATCATAGGGACAATATATCGGTTGTCCCATGTAATGGCTTCGTCCAGTTCTTCATATTCCGGATCAATTCGGTGGTTAGGTGCATAAACGAGTTCTTCGCTTATGCGTTCATTTGCATAGTGCACGAAACGCTCGTTCCTGCACCATTTCTCAATTTTCTGTTGTACATTCATCTTTTGGATATTTAATATTAGGTTTATCATTATCTCATCATCGAGCCGATACCGCCCGTAGCCGTCATTTTGGCCTGCTGCGCCACACCTTCTCCAAAGTTCCGTGTAGAGAAGGCCGTGTCGCCTTCAGGTATCATCCATGCTGCCAAGTCCGGCACGAGGTTTAGGCATTTCAGTGCCACGATACTTGCCGCCATCAAGTAGCCGGCGGAGAAGAAGCTGTTTTGCAAGTAGGCCGCCATTGTCTGTTCGCTTGCTGTGATTGCCGTCAGGTTTTCTACCTGTATGCACAGTACAATGTCGAATAACAGTAGCACATAGAAGCCGACGAAGTAGAGCATTGCACCATAGAAAAGTACTGTCAGATACCTTATAAGCCACTTCGCCCATGCACCTTCCCATTTGGGCAACAGCGAGAACGCCCATTGTATAGGTCCGAATATTGTTAACATGCCCAGTAGGATTTGCTGGCAATAGATGGTAGCCCACCATCCGATACGATACACAATCAGAGCGATAAGCATGATGATTTTGTCGATACCTACGATGACTCCTGCCGTCAGTGAGGTAAACCACAGTTCGGCTGCGTCTTTCTCCATCTTCGTCACTTCGTCCACTCCGGTTTGTTCCATGGTCGCTTCTACCAGATTCGGGTCGGAGGTACCCGTGTGAGCGACATCTGCCTGTGCTTGCAAGCTTTGGTACATCGTGTCACGTACATGGATAAGTTGCTGCACTTCCTCGAATTTGTCCGCTATTTGGGTGGCTTCTGCCTCGTACAGATCATGCGTGTACGAGCCGATGCAGTTCGGGATGTAAGACAGGAAGTCAAGGAAACACCAACTGCTCCCACTGCCAGCCATACCCGTGTCTGCTGGCGGATACCACCAACAGAGGATGATTGAAACAGCCAAAGGACGGAACAGCTTCAGCACATCCAGTGGCTCATGTTTCACCATCATCTTGTACGCCATTCCCGCTGCCATCACAATAGCGAACAGGGCAGCCAGTGCCATGCACATTTGTAGTATCCACCAGAACGGTCCCTGCGAGCCGGTAAAAGTCGCATCAGTCAGGAACTCGTTCGTTTGAAAAATCACATCGTCTATTTCTTCTTCAAGGATATTAATACCGAAATCCGAGAGTATATTTCCGTCTGCCATACGTTTTTGTTTTTTCAGTTCCCTTTGTTTACTGTTTCATCTCCGTCGCCGCTGCCACCCGTGTTATTGCCTGATTGCGGGCCGCGCACGGCAAAGCGCGATTCGTGCCATCGGTTCACCGCATCGCGGACAATACTCTCCTTATCCAGAGTACGGTCAGCGGTAGCATTCAGTAGCGTACTTGTTATCGTAGTATTCTGCCGTTTGGCAAGGTAGCCGACAAGGATTTCGTTCTGTCGAGTTATATCTTCGTATATGCGCAGATACTCTTTCTTCCGCTGTGCGTTGGGCATATAGGCATCTTTCGTTGCATCAATGGCGCACTGGTAGATATGGTAATATTCCGTCCATCTGTCTTTATCCTCCGGTGTCCCCCCGACAGGCAAGATACGGTCTATGTTTCGTTTGAGCCGTACCATCTGTCCGTTGACCTTATCGCCTTCAGCGACCCATGCGATGTCCGCTTGACGGTCAGCCACGTTCAAGGCTTCTATCTTTGCCCGGCTCACCAATGCCGAGTCGATGGCTTCAGCTTCGTCCGTTTGGTTGTATAGGTTGACGCCCGCCAGTGTGCGGAACGACAGTTTGTTCTTGACTGCTGCCGACTTTTTATACTTGTTGTGCAGTATGGAATAGTAGAGGTCGGGCGAGAGTGCTCCCGTACCGGTTTCCATTACTGTTACTTGGTTTTGTTTCGGCGAATCGTGGTTATAGGTCACGGATTGTGCCTTTGCCGCCGTGGTTGCAATTATTGTAACCGTCACGAGTAAGAGTATTCTGTCCATATTTACTTTCGGTTATTTGTTATTAATCTTTCAATACTCAATGTGCTTCAATCAGTTAATCACCAGTATTATTCCACATTTCTTTTTATATTATATTCATTTCTAATCCTTTCCTCTCCCCGCAAGAAGTGCATATCATCCTTTTCAATACAAATACATTTTCTATTCGTATGAATACAGGCGATTGCAGTGCTCATGCTTCCAGAGGCAAAATCAAGGACTGTGTCACCCTCTTTTGTGTATGTTTTTATCAGATATTTCAACAATGCGACTGGTTTTTGATTAACATGAATCGTTTTGCCCTCTGATTCCGCAGTTTTAAAATATTTCACACTTCGTGGGTATCTCGTTCCTTTGTTTTCATTTCTGAATGTAGGATTTGGTACCTTGTTTACTCCTGTCCAGTTACTTCCTCTCTTTGTACGATTCTCATAAGGCTCACCTTCCTCCATGATTGGATAATAAGGAGTTCTGCCGTTACAAAAGATACTGATTAGCTCATGCGCTTTTAGAGGTTGCTTTTTAGCAAGAAGGAAATTGCTTGCTTTTGACTTTTCCCATACCCAGTCATATTTAAATTCGGCTAAATTGCCACAGCGTAAAAGGCTGCTGAACGGTTCGCTGCCAAATAAAGCCGTAGGCGCATTATCCTTTCTCACTCTTCTAATCTCCTCCCACATTTTCGAGAATGGTATTATCTTATCCCATTGCGAGGCTGTAATTCCAAAAGGTGGGTCGCATAGAACTAAATCAATACTTGATTCTGGGAGAAGAGGCATTACTTCAAGGCAATCGGCTTTATATAGCGTAATGTCTTTTTCAAAAACGATCTTTTTCATTACATCTTTTATTAATGTCCATTTGCCTCTTGGTTATAGGCCAGATAGACTTGTTTGTACTTAAAGTTTCTTTCTCTGTTTGTACTTCTCCGAACATTCAGGACGAAACGCTTTTCCTGCGTTTTAAGATATTCCTTATCAATTTCGGTACATAGAAGTCATAATCTAACTTGTGGCATTATTTACCTCCTTCCTCTTTTACCGTCAATAATCCAGTCGTCCCGCATTGCGCCATCGTCCGAAAGCACCGTCAATAATTTCCCGTTTGGTACGTTCCCGGTAAATCTTCGATTTCCAGTAGCCGATACGTACCTGTATGTATCTCCATGTCTCGATGTATGCCCGGTTCAAGTGTTGCTCAATGCTGTCCAGCGACTTGTTCACGGACTCCAGTACCATAAGCAGGTCGCTGGTCGAGCAGGCCGCTGCGCCCGTGGCATACAGCACGAGGTCGCTCACCGACTTATAGAGGTGTTCGCCCTCGTTGGCGATGTCCCGTATTGCTTTTTCATTGATAGTCAGTATCAGTGCGTCTGACGGCTCGATGTTCCCATGTTTCAGGATTTTCTCATGGAAAGCCTCCAGCATGGTCTTATAGTCACCGATACGGTCACTTACCGAACTGTAGGTATCCTTCACGTTCAGCACCGTCCGCAGGGACTGGTACATCACGTCGATGACATCAAAGGCACGGGTATAGCGGTCAAGGTCGATATTTACTTCCTTGTATTTGCCCGTCTCCTCACGGCTGTACTCGTGCAGCAGTTGGTTGCTGTATTCCAGCGTGCTTCGGGCCAGCAACAGGCTGCGTTGTTTTTTGTGGTCATTTATGTACGCTTCCACCGACACGATATCGAATGTCCATTGGCCCTTGGCGACATCGGGTAGTAGCGCAAGCAACGTAATGGCTATCAGTATAGTGCGTTTCATGGCCGTACCTCCTTTCTGCCACTTCGGGATGTCCGTGCGTTTTCTACCCAGCGGTCATGGCACTCTTCCACGAGTGTCAGCCTACGCCCCTCGTCCGTATCGAGTTCCGGTAGCACATCCTTCAGTACGTCGATGATGTTCCGCTTGTAGTGCATCATCTTCTCCAAGGATACGAGGTCGGCGTATATTTTCGTGATACGTGAATCCACTTCTCGTGCGATTTCGAGGCGGTCACTTGACCAAAGCAGGTGGTACACGTCGCTATTCGGTACTTCTTCCATAGGTTCTGTACGGGCATACTCGGTAGTGATTTTACAGTTGGGATATTCCCGTGCGATTTCCGATATGCGATTATTCACGATTTTAGTCTTTTCCTCGTTCGACAGGTTCGGATCGAGTGTCAGTACATCGGCAACGTGCGTGTCTGTGTATGCCGAAGTCAATTCCCAACTGATTTGGATAATGGCACGGTGAATCTTGATACCCAGAAAGTATTTCGGCTTCCGTGCGATAGAAATAGTCGCACGGAACGTAATGATACCATTGATGTTCGGCATCGTCGCCTTACGGACGAACGTATAGCCGCTCCATGTACCTCCGTCCTGCCAAGTGAGGCTATAGGCTGTCTTGCAATCCTGCATGATAGCCGGTAGGCGGTAGTAATCATCTGTCGGCACATCGTTCTCTGCTTCCGCTTCCTGCTTCGCATCTGCGTACTCCTTCTGTTTTTGTTGCCACTCGGCAAGTTCGCTTTTCAGTTCCTCGATACGTGTCCGGTTGGAGTTATATTGTTGCCGGTAAGCTGCTGCGTCTTCCACGCTCGCCTCGGCAATTTTTTTCAGAAGGTCGGCGTTTTCCTTTTCCAAGGCACTAATCTGAGATTGAAGAACGGCGACTTGATTGTCCGCTTCCCGTATCAGTGCGTCCAGTTCTGAAAGGTCCAGTTCGTTCTCCGTTACCGAGGTCTGCATGACACACTCTTTGGAGTGGGCATCCAGTGAGCCGCCACACTTGCGACACTTGTATTGTGTCGAGCCTTGCCCCAGCGTCGCCCCGTCTGAACAGGTTACACTGATGGTCACGCTTTCGCATCCCTGCAATTTTGCGGCGTCCGTCGCCTGATAATAGTTCCGTGCATCGGATGCTATGTAATAGACATAGCCTTCCTCGTTGTCATTGAACTCCGAGAGGCGGGCATTGAGCTGCGCTTTGAACGTATTCAAATCCATCGAATAGGAATCGAAGACATCCTCATAGACCACCTCCGTCCGATTCCAACTCTGTGTCACGTGTATCTCGTAGGCGTATGCCTTCTTTGTCTGCTTGTTACCCTTACTGATGATATAGGCCTGTTGTCGGGTATTGATAGTATAGGTGTAGCCATCGTTGCTATTGTTGAGCTGTTGCACTCGGCTTCTTGACCATCCGGCATACCGTTCTGAATTGGCGAGGGCCTGCTCCCGTTGCGAAGCGTTCGGATAAAATCCCGGATCACTCGTGTTAAAGCGTGTCCATGCGCCCCCGTTCAATATGCTGTTGTCGTCTGTCGGTGGGTAGTAGTCGCATAGAGAAATGCTTCCTTGATCACGCCGTGCGATATACCACCGTTGCGTGTAATAGTTCCCGACAGCATTGTCCATATAGTCGGTCATCCACGATGTGAGGTCGTAGTTGCTGAAATTGAACAATGCGGCCACGCTATCCTGACCGCCCATCATGTCGATTAGCAGACTGCCGATGTCATGTTCCGCCTGCTCGAAGAGAGTACCGTAGTGTTCATACAGGTTGCCGATTTCATTGACTTTGCCACCCAACAGGTCATGGAACGCACTACTTTGCAGTAGAGCGTCACCGAGGTTCTCCATACCTGATGTTGCCAGCCCTACGCCCATGTTATAAAGGTTGTCAATGTCGCCCTTTAAGTTCTCAATCGTGAAATTGCCCGGCACTTTGGTAAAGTTGTCCAACATCCGTTGCCAATCGGTACCGCCCAGTTCTGCGAGGTTCAGCAAGGTGGCAATGTCGCGGTCAATTTCCAGAAAAGCGATGTCCGAGAACGACAGCGTGCTGTTTGTCACCACACTTTCGAACTGCATACACAGGCTCTTCGTATCGTCGCACACTTTCATCAGGTAGCTGCCCCAGTGGATTGCTGTTTGTGGTGAGCGCAGCATCAGCTTCGCCACCACCCATATTTTCGGCATGATTTTTTCTGCCACCATGTGGTAAATTCGACGATAGTAGTAATTTTCCGTGCTGCTGCACCAGATGCCAAGGTCGGACAGAGCCTTGTGTTCCAAAAATTTGGAAGAAAATATCCCTGCTGCCGCCACTTCTGCCGCTGTATAGTGTTTCAGAATATCATCCACCTGCTCGCGGTAGTAGCTTTCGGCTACTGCCTCCGTGCCGAATGCTGCGGCCATGGCCGCCACGGTACGAACGTCATAGTTCACGCTGTAATATTGTGCGTGAACATGCTGTGTCAGGGCAGGCAATAGGATAACCCAAAAGATAAACAGCCGTTTCATCGTTTCAGACCTCTTTTATGTATTCCGGTTCCTTGTGATTGAAATACCACCGTTCAGATTCGATACAATTCTCCGTGACAAGTCGGCAGAACATATCATGTATGATGGCAGTATCCTTGATGGCCCTTTTGATCCGGGCTTCTTGGGAGCCGAACCATCTCAAAAAGAAAGGCTGGTTTAGATAAGTTTCGCGCACGGTCTGATAACGTAGCCATCCCAAGTCACTTAGTCTTTTTTCACTCATCGGACTACTGTTCAGTTCCCTGAATAGTTCTTCTCGAAACCTGTTTTCATCGAAGACAGGTTTGCTGTTACATAGCCTGTCGCACATATCGTAAAACTCCTTTTCTTTGGGGTTTTCTTCATAATACCGGTTCAAATACGCTTCCAGTTCTACATCGGACATACCCAACCGAAGGGAATACTCTGCCAACAACCGTTCGATGACGGCTACTTTGTCCGGTGTCATGTCATCCATGCGGAGCAGGTTCTCCTTGGACAGCATACAAAACTCCCGGAGGGACAAAACAGTGAGTTCCGGATTGCTGACAGAGATTTGTTCGCGCGTCAAGCTGCTTTCAAACCCCATCATATTTATCCCGTAGCCCAGTGACAGGGTGATTAAAATCCTTTTCGTTTTCATTATGATGTTATTTTAGTGGTTAAGTTCAGTACACATCCCGCTTCATTAACTTTCTGCGCAAACGGCAATGCCTTGCCGATACCGCTGGTATTCCAGTCGCGGCAATATGCCTCGATAGCCTCTTGGTGGCTGCATTGTAACTCGCGCTTGTAAAGCTTCAGAGCCTCTTTCTCCGCCCGTTCGGTCGTGTAAGTCATGTAGCACTCGCGCGGTTCTTCCACGCCATAAACACCGCTGGTCGTGCCCCGACGGATAAACACCTCGCGGAAGAAGCTGCGTCCTTCCTTGTTTTCAAGGCGGTTAATGGTAAAAATTTTCTTACAGTCCACGTCTGTTAGGCCAAGAATCGTCTTGATGGTGTCGAAACGTTCCTTGAATTTGCTCTGGTCAAGCAGCATCACCACATCCGAGTTATTGATGATGGCCTCTTTCACGATTTCGCTGCCGATGATGTCTTGTATTTCCTGTGTCACCACGCCCACACTGGCCCAGAATTTACGCGCTGTTTTGTACATAAATTTAATGTACTCCGCCATCAGCGGGCTGGCGATGGCTTTCCATGCTTCCTCGATGACAAGGACTTTGCGGTTCTTCTTGATGCGCATTTTTTGCAAGAAAACATCCATGATAATCAGCGTGACCAAAGGAAAAAGCAGCGGGTCATCTTTTATGCTGTCGATTTCGAAGACCACGAACGTCTCGTCGAACAGCGAGCTGTCCATGTTCTCGTTCAGCGTTTTTTCGTGGTTGCCGCCCAAATAGAAGTCCTTCATCATATAGCGGTATGTCGAGAGGTCGATGCCCGTGATACGGTTCTCCTCACAGATATCCGGGATGCGCTGCACGGAATATTCATAGAAAGAGTTGAATGACAGTTCCTCCACTTTCAGTTCCTTGCGTCGGCCCTCTATCTCGTCAATGATACCCTCGATGCGGACCGCGCGTTCCCGTTCGCTTTCGTGCCGCTTCTCACTGCTGTTGCGGTCATCAATAACGAGGCTCTTACGCAAGTCCTCACGCTGTTGGGGTGTGAAGCCCTCGAAACCATTGAAGTAGGCGTCGTAATATTCCGTGATGACGTGCTCTATCAGACGGTCTTCCGTCTTTGTGACCGTTCCCTGCGTACCTTTCCAGATAAGCAAGACGAGGTTTTTCAAGAATCCCGTTTTTTCTACGTTCATCTCTTCCCGATTGATGCGGAACGGATTCATCGTGATGGGCCGTTCCTCGGTATAGCTGATATACTTGCCGCCGAAATACTCGCATAGCCCCTCGTATGAGTTACCCGTATCGACCATTACCACGTCCGTCCCCTGTTCATGCAACTGGCGCACGACGGAGTTCATGTGGAAACTCTTTCCGCTGCCCGAAGGCCCCAGGCAGAAAAAATTCGAGTTGTCGGTCAGCTTGTTCTTTCCCTCTTTTCCCGTGATGTCGATAGCTACCGGAACACCTTGACGGTCAGTATAATAAATTTTTATCGGCGTTTCCTCACTATGCTGCACCCGTTCCTTGTACATCAGGCATACCGCAGCGTCGGAGAGGGTCAGAAAACGGTCATATTCCTCGTTCAGGCTGTAACAGTTGCCCGGAAATGAACTGACGAACAGTTCCAGTTGGTTGTATGCACGCTTACTGATATGTATGCCCATGCGCCCAAAAGCGTTTTCCAAGTGATTCGTGCATTTTTGAAGGTCGGTGTCGGCAGGCACGCCCACCACCATGTTGAAGTGCGTGTACACGAGCAGTTTGCTTTCACGGGCTATTACGTCCTGTACCTGCTTGATGTCCTCTACGGCCATTTGGTTACTCGGATTGGGTATGCTTGCGTGCCGGTTCTTCTTTTTGTCGAGTAATGCCAGTTCACGCTTCTGACTGGGCAGGAAAATAATTTGGTTGTACACCACCGTTTCTGCGTTCGGAATATTATCCACCACCGAGACAAGATCCACTGGCATCTCGGTATTATTCACCTCAATATTGGTATAGGGACGTATCAGCGAGGGGAGTGCGGCGCAGTCCACGTCCACGAGGCTGTACACCTTACAGCGTTTGTCACCCATAGATACCGTTTCGTCGTCAGCCTTGACATTCGTCATCGAGACCGTACGGTCTTTGAAGTTCATCGCAAAGTAACGGTCCACATATTCGCTTGCCTCGGCTTTGTTCAGGAATTTCACTTGTACACCGCTGTCGCGTAGTAGGTCTCGAACCTTATAAATCTTCACGAGGAAATCGCGCCATTTCTTGCTATCGTAAGAGAAAAGACGGCTCTTCTTGGCTTCCTGTGTGATAGTCAGATAGCAAAGGCTGTCCGTGTACGGACGCCCATTAAAATAACGGAAGTACGATGCCGAAAGAAATTCTTGATTATGCTCTGGCTCCTTCGCGAACTGTTTTCTCACGAAGATGTCCTGTTTGTGTAAGGCATATCCTTCGCCCAGTGTTTGCGCAAGGGCAGAGAATAGATGCGTGAAATCGTAATAGCTGTCAATGTCCGCCGAATACTTCTGTACCGGATTTTCGATTTTTAAGACGGCGGAATATTCACCCGTCTTGGTGTACAGCACACCCACACCATCTGTATCTTCCACAGAGAAATAGATATTCTGAAAGATGTGCTTGCGCTTGCCGCCCGTACCGAACGTATAGACTGACAAGGCCATACCCGTACATAGGGCGATGAAAAATAAAATGATATATAGGGTCATTCCGATATGCGTTCATTAAATAGGGGCAGGTCTGCCTCGGCTGGAGGCGAACCCGCCCGCGTTCAACAATCAATCAGCCACACACATTGCCGTGATGGTTTTTCTTATAGTCATACTTTGTGCGAATAGGCATACACATACACTCCACGTTTTACATTTTTGCTGTGCAGCCCTTTTCGCTGTTTGAGGATGATAAGCACGATTCCCGCAGATAAGACAGTTGCCAATACGACCAGTCCGGCCACAAAGCCCATAAGACAGTAGGCGGCGATAAAGCCCACAATGGCTCCACCAGCCACGCCTGCCGCCCAATAGATGTAGCGACCTTGTAATCCCATCAGCTCCAAAGGCCGTTGTAACCCCTTGAACAGCGGATAATCCGGATAACGTCCGTCATTAATCATTTCTTGACTGTTTATGCGTTAATTCCGAAGAACAGAGGTAATGCTTGGGCTGCCGCAATCAAGAAAAGGCACGCCCCAACTACCATCATAATCTTCTTCTTGACATCCTGTTCCTCGTTGTTCATGGCGATATACACCGAAATGGCTCCGATGATGGCCACGACACCAGCAATGGCATAGCAGAGTTTGACCATGACAGGAACGTATTTCACAATTTCCTCCGCTACGGTTGATAGAGCTGTCGTACCGGCCGAGTAATCGCCTGCCGTACTTTGAGCCATAGCAGGTATGCCTCCCAACAGGGCAATGATTAACATTCTTACTTTGGTGGAAACTTGCATGATAGTTTTCTTTGCCTTTCGGCACATTCTTTTAAATTTCTGAAACATATTTATTACATTTTTGTGGTACTCTTGTTTTTGAATTTATTTTACACTTCTATCAGCCACCTATATGCGGTAGCCGAAGAAAGCAGGGAACACGATTGAAGCTCCAATGATGAAGAGGCACGCACCGACAAGTGATACGATAGACTTCACCACGCCGTCCTCGCCTGTGTTCATTTTGATATAGATCTGGAGCGCGGCAACGACTACGAAAACCGAGGCGACAGCGTAGCAGATGTACAGCACGTACAGCATCATCGTCACCACGAAGTCGTGCATCGTTGCCAGTGCGTCTGCACCCCAACTGTAGTTTACGCTGCCACTTTTGGCGAATGCCGCATAAGGGACAAAGCACAATGCACATAATATTTTTTTTGCTTTCGACATTTTACAATCGGTCTTTGAGAGGTTTCCACACCAGTTCCGGACGGTTGCCCGTCTTTCCTTTGGCAAGCATCGCTTTGTACAGTTCGTCTGCCGTGTATGCGTCTGACAGGTAGGTCGCGGTTTCTTCCATCTGTTCCTCCGCTTGGGCTTTTAGGCGTTTTAGTTTCTCCGCCACGGCTATCTCGCCATTATTGTCTGCGGTTTCCGTCTCCTGTGGTGCAGGCGAAGCGGTAGGGGCAACATCTGTTTCATATTTCTCATTACCCACATTGAATCCCGTATCGCTCTCCGTCACGTACACACTCTGTTCATCTTCTGGCGCACCGAGGTCAAATACCTCTTCTTCCGGCTTGCCATTTCCTTTTTTTCCATAAAGGTCCTGCACGATGATAACTGCATAATAGACGAGATAGGCAACCGTCAGGACAATGGTGAAAATAAAATATGATTTCATATATTTTTGTATAATATGATTTTTATATTTTGTTGTGTGTGCAAAATAAGAATGGATAATTTGAAAGATAAAATTATTGATTATAAAACGTATCGTTTCAATATAATATTTTTTCAAAATCTAAAAATCATATTTCAAAATCATATTCAAATATGATTTTGGATAAGAAAACAGGAAAAGTCGGGATATAAAAAAAAGCCCTCCGTGATGAAGGAGGGCTTAGGGAGCGGTTTTTTCATTGTTTCTTCCCACGTAAGTAGTCGTTCAGGTCTTTGTAACCGGCATAACAGTTTGATTCGTTATAGACGCATCTGCCATACATCCCGGCTATGGTTTCCACTGTCTTTTGTCCGGCAAGGTCATTGTCAAGGTAACAGTGAATATACGTGTATTTTTGCAAATACGTCAATGTCCTTTTCAGATTACTGACCGAGTTCATAACAAGGTAGTCACAGGGGGCATTAATGCAAATGGCACTATCGTCCGTCTGTTTTAGGGTTAGATAGGACAGAAAGTCCATGAATCCTTCAAATAGGCAGACACGGCTCTGTGCCTCACCACGCGATTGGGGTATCAAGGAAATGTCCTTGTTCTTGATACATCCTTTGTAATAAGGGTTTCGTACCTCGTATCCACCGGATATATTGCCAAAGGCCAGTGCAAAGTAACGTCTCTGGCGCAGTTCGTAATGGACTTCCTTACAGAACATTCGTCCGATATCCGAATCAATCATACGTGAATGGAGATATGAGAGCAGTGCGTGGTGTCGCAGCGGCACGATAATCAAATTCTTCATGTCGGCTTCCACTGGTCGAGAGGTTGCGGGCAACGCCCGGGTTTTCGGCAGCGACACACCATTGACATACCGTTTGATGTATGCTAATGCTTCACTCACACTTTTAGTTCCGCAAAGGTACTTACCCAGTTCCACAAGGTCGCCTCCGGTGGCCTCACGTAGGCTCGGTACAAGACGCCTTGCCGCCTTTCGGCAGTAGGTTTCCTCATACCTGCCCCCAAACCGTACTTGCATGTCTCCACGCATACGGCTCTCCATTGATAACATGACTTTATCCTGCATGGCTCTGTATTTTTGCATTACAACTTGTGCATACGACCAAAGTCTTTCGATGTTTTGCGAGCATCAGTTTTTCCCATTCCGTATCTCCTTTCAGATGATTCAGATTTCTTGCATGATGCATTACAACAGGACCGACTTTCCCACACAACTCACACACCTCGGATTTTAACCTTTCAACCAGCGTTGGTTGTGGTACTGTGATTATATATGGGATATTGTCCACATCTGCGAAAGACGATGGCAGTTTGCGTTTGAAACCTTCATTGTAGAATACTCTGTAACGTAGTTTACCTTTTGCATCGTGATACGGAACAATGATGTCATTTCCTTTTTTGTATTTGTCAATGACCTTACTGATTGAACTGTTTGTTTTTGCTGCAATGGTATGATACATACTGTATTCCATAATGTAGCCAAATTTAGAAGCTGCATACGAGACGTTATTGGCTATACTGTAATAGTTGTAGAATCCTCTGATTTCAGAGTTGTACCGTGCTACTATGTCTTCTATTTTCTTTTTCATCAGTTTGCCCCTCAATTTAGGAAACCACGTTTGAACCCCGTTTTCCATCTTATATTTAATGGCTTCATAGTGTTCCAATCTGTTTTTTACAGTTTCTGTGGCTACCTTGAGGACAACTGTACCATTGAAACTTCGGACTGGTACATTAAACTTGTTACGTTTGGTTACGTCAGTTTTACGGACTAAGACTTCATATCCGAGAAATTTTGCAGGCTTTTGAGCGTTTGTTATCAAAGTCTTTTCTTGCGACATTTCCAAATGCAGACATTCTTGCATATATTGAGTTATGTCAGACTTGATTTTGAAACAGTCCGCCTTGCTACCAATAACACCGATTAAAAAATCATCGGCGTATCTCGTGTATTTCAGTCTTTTATAGGTGTCGTCCATATAATCCCTACATGTAACCTTTAGCCGTTCACGTCTAAGTTTCTCATATTTGTCTTTAAGTTGTTTCGCACTTTCGGCATCTTTCGCACTTTCAATCTCAGCTTTCAGTTTGTATATCTGTTCGCTGAGTCTTGAATACTCCTTTGTTAGATGTCTTTCTTTTCCCTTGTTGAAATTACGGGTATATTCTTCCATGTACTTATCGAAACAGTCAAGATAGATATTTGCCAATATAGGACTTATTATACCTCCTTGCGGTGTTCCCGAAAAGGTGTTATGGTATTCCCAATTTTCAATGTAACCAGCATTCAAGAACTTACGGATGAGTCTGAGAAATCTTTCGTCAGAGATTCTTTTCCTCAGAATTCCTATCAATACATTGTGGTCGATGTTGTCGAAGAATCCTTTGATGTCTCCCTCTATGAACCACTTTGTACTTTTGAATGTTTTTTGTATGCGGGTTAAGGCGGTATGGCAGCTTCTGTTAGGTCTAAATCCATGTGAAGAATCTTCAAACACTTCTTCATAAATAGCTTCGAGAATTGTCCGTACTACCTCCTGCACAAGCTTATCCTCAAAGGAGGGTATGCCAAGCGGTCTTTTCTTGCCGTTTTTCTTGGGTATATACTTTCTCCTTGCCGGATCCGGTTTGTAAGATTCATCCTTTAGGGATGCGATGATGCGGCTTATTCTTTGAGTGCTCATTTGGTCTATTGTTTTACCGTCAGAGCCGGGTGTCATATTTCCCGGCTTTGCATAGATGCGTTGGTAAGCCATATAGAACATTTCCACGTTGTACAAAATGCGATACAATCTTTCGAACTTGTAATCCGAAACTTTGCCATGCTTGTTTAAAGCTTTTAATACTTGCTCTGGACTTCTCATAATGTCTCACACATTTTCCGTTGTTTGTATTAAGTTATCTAACTGCTTCCCTTCGCCATGTACAAGGCTTTCCCTTGCTCGGACTACTACGGAAGCTCCGTTCCCATGTCAGATATTCAGAGCCTATGCTCATAGCTTTTCAGCATTCTGATTTAGGGAATCCCCATTTGCTTTCACAATAACTATTTGGCGTGACTGACTGTCGGATGCGACTTACGTTCTGTATCCGCTTATTGCGGTTGCTCAGAAGCCAGTTCTTGCCCTGTTGTAATTTCGGTTTACATAGGGTGCTTCTGCCCGACATTTCAATTACCTTACGTCGGGGCTGGTACAGGTGCCGCAGAACTATCGTTCAACCAATCAGGCTTCATCCTTGTGTCTGTCTTTTCCTCTTGCCATACAGTCGCAGCGTGGTAATTGGCTGACTAATGACTTTACTGACATGCTTCTGTCACCTTTGGGTTTCCCCTCCAGCTAAGTCGTTGAGGATAGGCCTATTTGAACTCTAACCTAATCTCTTGCCAAAGAGATATTTATTGTGTAGCCTATATGGGCGCATCAAAATCATACCATTCATTCAGCCGGTCATTGACTTTGAACGATGGCGTCACCTCTTTCCTGAGAGGCGAAAGATACCAATATTGCTCTGATTTCATATACTGCGCACGGTGGCCGAGCTGGGCCAAAAAGTCCACGATACGCACTCGTTTTGCTTCGTCTATGGTCATATTAAATTTCTTTTCACTTGTTTGTACAAAAGCGGTTTAGTTTAGTTTGCGCCCCTATATATATAAATACTAAATTAAACTGAATTATATAGGCCCGCGCCCGCTCTCATTCTTCATCGAAAAGCATGGTTTCTGCCTGTGTCATGTCATAATAAAAAAGTTTATCTCGTTTGATAACCAGTTTTAAGGTGTCAGTCAGATATTGCAGCAGTTTGACCATTACGTTTCTCCCACGCTTAAATCCGATTGCCTCGTAAGCAGTCATCATGGCTTGCAGCATATTTTCAAACCCACGGATAGGTTTGTCTCCAAACGCAGCGGAAAGGGCTTCACGGTGCTGTTCGATGCTTAGTTCCATAAAACCCGTCCGTTGTTTCGGTTTCTGATGTGGGGCATTCTCAAACAAATGCCCTTCTGCGAGAACCGGGAGCCCACCCTCATTGACAGTGAAAGCAAAAGGTTTAAACTCTTTCTCACGGATATGTAACGCATGGACCTCGCTGATGTTGGGACAATCATTGTTTTTGCTGATGACCAGTACGGTTTCCGCCTTGTTGCTCATTTCCGTACCGATATGCCCGCGTACATTGTTATCTCCTTTATTCAAGTGTAGCACACAGTGGATATGCAGGTCATACTTTGATGACCATTCCATCATCTTGTTAATGACTTCCACAGACTCACCGGTACTGTTTATATCAAGCATCAGGTCACGGATACCATCGATAATTACAAGTCCGTATCCTTTTCTTTGGCGTAAGGCGTAGTCGATGACCCCAATGCGTATGGCCGGAGAGTATTCGCGCAAGCAAATAAAGTCGAGGTTTTCACTGTCGGTTGTAGTGGGCAGTCCGGCAAGCCGCAAGATGCGTTCCAGTACATTATGACAATGGAAGCGGCTCTGCTCCGTGTCCACGTACAGAATCTTGCGTTTACCTTCCGGGAGGTGCGCCCGGTAGTTCAGCACTTGTTTCCCTGCCAGCGATGCAGCGACAATGGCCGAAACGTTAAATGTTTTTTTTGATTTCGCCTTGCCGGTTGATGCGCTGAAGTTGCCGAGCGTAGCAATGGTCGAGTTGTCTATCCAGATAATCTGTGGCGGCGTTTCATAGGTATCCGTCGCCCGAATCTGCGAGGCGGAGAGGATATCCGATAAGAAATCCTCCTCCGGCCTCATATCCACATTATATTCAGTTCTTCTTTCGTTTTCCATGGCGTCTTTGATTAAAGAAAGGTTGTGTGGCAGCGGCCTCGTTTGCCATACGTGCTGCTTCATCTACGGTTGGTTCATAATTCTGCAAAAGCCATTCGTCCAGATCTTCTTTGGCGAAATATATCATTTTGCCACGTGGCTTGTAGTGCGGAATCTCCTTGCCTGATGTTAGCTTGTACAGCATACTCTCGGATATTCCGATATACATACAAGCCTCTTGGAAGGTAAACACCTGTTTGGTGGTATATATATTTTTTTCCAGCAATGCGATGCGTTCCAACAGACTTTCTATCGGATCTAATTTCTTTAGGATGGCTTCGACGCTTGTAAGCCGTTCACTCAGCCGTTCCATGAATGTCAATCTATTATTTTGCATAAATGAGTTATTATAAATTTAGACAATGAAGTATATCCTCCGTTATGTAGCGCGCTAACGGAGGTCAAAGATAGGGCAACCCAAAAGGTCAGCGTGAGTTTGTACCGTGATAGTAACCACGTATCACGGCAACTGTCACGCTTTTACCTTTCACATACTTCGCTTATTGGCACTTCTTACCACTCTCTCAGTTCATCAATGGCTCGTCTGATACCGTAACCTGTTGATGTCATGTTGTTACGCAAGGCAGACAGAGCGGATGAAAGGCTTGAAGCTGAAACGAATCCTTTTCCATCCTTGGTTTGCAAGAACCGCCCACTACTGAGAACGGACTGCCATTTGGCTTGGATAAACGAGTGCTCAAGGAGTGTATCAAACAGGATGGCCACATGGCGGATATTGTTTACACGAATACAGAATCCTTCTTTACAGGAAAGCAGGGTTTCCATATCTTCAACGTGTAGGGTAGAAACGCAAAACAGATGATAAGCATTGGCACAAGCTGTAATACCTATCATCTGTTTACGAGTGAGATTGCATCCAAAAGAAAGAGGATAAATTCTTGTCGGTCCATCTTTGCAGCACGTGACGGACTGTGATGGTGGCACAAACGTATCATACGTTCGTTTCAGTTCCATACACTTCTCGAACGAGAAGTCTGCTTCGGTAAAAAATGCTCGGATAAGATGGGAGCAATCGTTTAATAGCCCCTTGACGATATGAATGTTCATTTCATGGCAGTTCCGGCAGACCGCATGGTCACAGTCGATATACCGGTGGCTGTTTACGAAATCCTCCACGTAACGGTAGTACTGCTTATTGCCCGTCACGACATCACGGAGATACATTGTTTTTGCTTCAACGAGCAATGCGAATAATTCTTTCGCTACATCCTGTTCTGCAACAAAATGGTGCAGATGTTTTTTCCCTCCAAAAAGAGAGAGAGCCATTGTTAGGTCTTTTCATGATGAAATATTTTAAATTGGATTTATATGATATATTATAAGAGTGTTGCTCCCGAAAGAGAATCCTGTCGGAACAACACCCTTATAAGTGATTACATATCTGATGTTCATTGCATTGTCAATCGAATAAACCGTTGGTCAGATTTACTGCATCGTCTTTTTTCTTATTGACGATTTTGGCATACACTTGGGTCATCTTTACAGATGTATGACCGAGTAATTTAGATACAGTGTACAAATCGGCCCCCAATGTCAGCATCATTGTGGCGAACGTGTGGCGGGCGGTATGAAAGGTGAATCGCTTGGAAATTCCGGCGGCTTTGGCCCATGGTTTGATAAGCTGGTTGATACCAGAAGGCAAATCGAACACATGGTCGTCTGCTGTCTTGTCCCCACGTTCCGGCATCCACTTCAACGCTTCATTGGAGAGCGGAAGGTAAATCGGTTCTTTCGTCTTCTGCATGGCTACTGCCAAGCGGTATTGGCCGTTGTCAATAAACACATCTTTCCATTGCAATCCGATAATGTCACTGATACGTAGTCCACAGAAGCAGGAGAACAGGTAGGCACTTTTTACCCCTTCGTTCTGCATTGGTGTAGCGATTAATGATCTCACTTCTTCAATAGTCATATACGAACGCACACTTTCCGGCATCTTGGGCTTCTCCGATTTTTCCATTTCGTTGAATGGATTCTTTAAGATCCGTTTCGCACGGACAGCGGCATTTAACGCACCGTTGAAAATCTGGTAATAGGTATTACGCGTAGAAGCCGAGATGGGTTTTCCTTTGGGACGGTAGTTTGTCAGCATATAGTCGATATAGCCGTGGCAAAAAGTGAGGTCAATCTGATTTAATGTGAATCTTTCTCCTGCATACTCTTTCAAGATATCGGTAACAGATTTTATCTGGCCTATGTTTTTCTTACCACGTTTCTTCTGTTCCTCTTTATAGAGTTGCATCCAGTCCAGCAGATAAACCTTATCCTTGTGATTCATGATACCGGCTTCACCACTTGTCAACTCTATGATACGCTTCGATTTGATTGCATTTGCGGCAGCCATTGTCGTTTCGTTCTGTTGGCGGGCATTACGATCCGTTTCCGGAATAAGATACATTTTCAGATACTCGTATGTCCGCTTACCATTTCGGTATATATCCAGATACAAACTCTTGCTGCCATTGGCCAACTCCTTCGTCCGAAGACGAATCGGCTCCTTTACTTTTATTGGCTTTCTGGTCCTTGGCATATTTGTGTCCTTTTATTCGTTATTTCCTATCACAAAGGTACAAATAAAAAACGAAATCAAGAAACAAACAAGAAACAAAAATGCACCTAAAAAGAGCAAAGCAACAGAAAACGTAGAAAACAACTGAAAATAAAAACTCGTATATAAATTATTGATATATAGATGATTTATCTATATTTATTTGGAACTTGTTTTCATTTTATATATGTCTTTATGATTATTGATAAGTAAGTGATCTAAATTATTTATATATATCAGTACTAATATGGTTCATTTTCCGTTTTTATAGAAAAAGTAGATTATGAAACCAATAAAAGTACTTGAATTATCAGAGGTTGATCGCCTCAAATTAGAGAAAGGCTATCATAATGGCCCTACTCATAGTTTTCGTATCAGATGCAAATCCATATTGCTGAAGTCAGAAGGTAAATCAGCTTCCAAAATAGCAGAAATGCTTGAGGTGACTGTAGCTACTGTCTACACATGGATAAAACGTTATGAAGAAAATGGCATCCAGAATGCGACTGGCAAAGAAGCCAGTGACATTACTTTCAAACGTTTTTTAGAAACATTGGTGCAAGATATAAGCGTATAAGAAAACGCCCAAGGGGCTTTACCACAAAAGAGTCCATCAACGCAGACAAGATTGTGGACTATCTTGACAGATTCTCTTTCAATGTCACGAAGAAGACTGTAATTGTCTTGGACAATGCTTCTGTTCATAGAAATCGGAAGGTGAAAGAACTGAGGAAAATTTGGTAGAAAAGAGGATTGTTCCTCTTCTATCTTCCATCTTATTCTCCAGAACTTAATCCTGCCGAGATTCTTTGGCGTATACTTAAGGGCAAATGGATAAGACCGATAGATTACGAGACTACGGACTCGCTTTTCTATTGTACGAACAGGGCCTTGGCATCTGTGGGTACGAACTTATTCGTGAATTATTCATATTTGTAAAATTAATTTTGAACAGTTACTTAGATAATGAGGAAAGAATATATTTTTGTATTAATATTTGCAATACTATGTTTCCTTGGGGGAAATTATTATAGCACCTATAATAGTAGCACCTATAATAGTAAAACTCTATTTGTTAATAAAGGAATAGCAACAGAAAAGGAGACTAAAGATCCTTTTCAAGGTACAAATTTCTACGATTCGACAAACTTTGAAAATACAGGAAACAGGTTTAAAAAGGGTATTATACCCGATGCCGAAACAGCATGTAAAGTAGCCATTCCCATTATTAAAGCAGTGTATGGAGAGCAACAGTTAAACTCTGAATTGCCACTTCAAATAACGCTTATCAATGATAAATACTGGACGATAGAAGGGACATTACATACGGCAAAAGGAGGTGTTGTATTTATGACCATTAATAAGAATAATGGATGTGTATTAAATTTGATGCATGGTGAATAATATCATGTTTTATTATGCAATACTCTGTTAATTCTAACGTAATCGTTTGAAAAGGAGGGAGTTAATTAACGTAATATAACTAATGGAATTTGGTTAAGTGGCCGATTATCAGTAACTTTATAGTATACTAAGCTTAAAGTAACATGACATCAGAACCACTCAACCAATATACGGAAATCTGCAGAGATGCTATCAAAAGTTCATCTGCAAAGGTAAGCAAAACTTTCGAAAACCTTCTCTTGGAAATAAAATGTGCAGAGACTTTAAAGTTATCCAAACGCAATACTTTGGATACTCGAGGAAAAATAACGATTAATTACGATTACAAAATTCCGATAAAGCATTTGTGGATTTATTGGGGACAATTTGATGTATGCATTGGCCTTAATGGACTTCAGTATGAGATCTCGTAACAGTTTGCAAGAAAGCTGAACCAAATTATGAAGAAAGAAGCCAATATAGTCGTATTCGACAGTCTTTGGTTTGAATTTCTTCATAAAAGGAATGGTGAATAAGTAGTTCGATGCAGTACCCAAGACACATAATATTTATAATCTCGTGTTAATGGTGAATCTTACAGCACAAACAGTTGAATGGTATAACCCGCAAAAAAAATAGGTTATGAAGACATTGGTATTTAAAAAGGTTGGTTCAATGATGATAGTTGCATCTTTATTGATGTTGCTGTCATCTTGTCATGGAAATAGTAAACGATCTTGTCATGAAAATAGTAAACGATTGTTTCCTTCTAAGCGAAAGGATTCTTACTTAATAACATACTCAAAAAATGAAATAGTAGTAGAATCAGATAATGGTGCGACTCATTTTATTTATAAAAATGGTGAATACTTTACTTCTTCTTTTGGTTCTGATTCTATCGTATTTTTCTCAACAGTTAAAGATTACAGATTAAAAATAACAAGCGACACCGGACTTCATTACAAGATAATAATAGAGAAAGGAGATAATGGAGTATATAAGACAACAACTTATTTGATAACAGATAAGGGGTGCGATCATCCCACGATTTCGTATAGCTATGATTCTAACTATAAAATTCTTCAAGTAGAAAAACTTAGATACGTGGTGTATAAATAATGGGAGGAGTGTCAAAACTAAAGGTAACTATATACCTTGATATGGCAGATTTTTCCAATACTTTATGTGATATATCTGTGTTTATAGCCATTCAATTGGTGTTTGTTCTTGTAGCATCAATTTGTAGGAATAGAATGATAAAAAACAAGCAAAAACAAAAAGATGTATAATGTGGCGTCTCTTTAGAATCGGTGGCGTCTCTTTAGCATCACCATTCCTACGCCTGCGACCGCACCGACTGTCGCTCCGATTGAGTTGGCTGCGAAGTCGAGCCAGTCGCCGCTGCGGCGTCCGCCCGTGCAGTATTCCTGCAGAATCTCTATGACGCCGCTCATCAGTATGGGCGCAATCCAGGCGAGGCAGAACAGTTTTGTCCAGCTTAGCAGCGGCTTGTCTGCGGGCGATGCTATGCGCATTACGGGCTGAGGCTTCGTGTTGTGAAGGCGCAGATATTCGAGCCATATAGTGGCGCAAGTGCCGCCGTACATGGCTATGTGTACCCATTTGTCTATCAAAGTGACGTTGTCGAGCGGCGTACTCGGTATCGTTGCGAAACACAGAATCCATATCATAAGGATATAGAAGCACGATACCGGGTACGCCTTGAGTAGATGTCTGATGTATGTCATTGTATAAGAAATTCTTTTAATTGTTGTGTAAGAACTTCTTATTAAACGCTATATTCCCGCTTTTATTGTTAAGGCAACGGCTTTAACGCACGAGAATCTTCTTGCCGTTCACGATGTATATGCCTGCAGCGAGTCCGTTCACTGCCTCGGCTGCCGATACGGTGCTCTTGAAGCGGCGCACCGTTCTGCCGTCTGTCGCCACTACGGTTGTGGTGGCTGGGGCGGCGTTGGCTGCGATGTCTATGATGGCGGTGGGCTGGTCGGCTGTAACGTTCTTCAGGAGATAGTGGCCCTCGGCGTCCTTCTGGTTCAGTATCTCGAAGTAGGCGTTCGCCTTAATGCCCGTAACATCGGCGGTCTGCACCGAGCTCGACTTTGCGAACACGAAGTTGACGTAGTCGGTCGGTGTGTTTATCTTGAACTGCTTGCTGTACCATTTCTTGCCGTTCTTCTCCGTCGGTGTCGTCACGTTGTCGCCCGGCCATTTTTTGTTGGCAGGTGCGTGCGTTTCGTCGCCGCCCCACGTCCAGAAGTAGCAGTTGGTCCAGCCCACGTTGTCGGTGTTGACATACACGGCGATGTTGTAAGCCTCGAACTTATGCACGCTGTATGTGCGTGTCACGATAGTGCCCACCTTGCCGTTCACGAGCAGCGCAGCCTTCAGCGTGCACTTGCCGTCGGGCAGCGCAATCTTGGCTCCGTTTGTCACCTTTGCGCTCGACGCCGTAGGAGCTGTGCCGTCAGTTGTGTAGACAATCTGTGCGTCTTTGGCTGTAGAGATAGCGCGCAGCGTGACGGTAGGGTCGTTGTAGTATTCGCCCGACGGCAGCGACGGGAACACCGTCTCGGCAGAAGTAGGCAGGAAGTAGCGCCAGTGGTAGCCCTCGGCAGCCAGCGCCCATCCGTCGTCGGTGGGTGTGTAAGCGTTCGCCGTGGTGCCCACCGCCGCACGCAGCTTCATATTCTTGCCCGTTGTGGTTACGACGTAGCGCTTCGCAGAGTTCTCCGTGCACGACCATCGGCTCTCGTTGTGTATTCCGGCTATGTAGCGCACCAGAATCATGTTCTTGATGTCCTGCTTGCAGTCGGTCCAGTGCTTGTAGAACACGCAGGGCGTGCCCGGCATGGCGAGCATGTAAGCGTTTGCCGCCAGCGTGTCCTTGCGTATCGGGTCCTGGTCAGCGTCGCTGCGCTTCTCGGTGTCGTGGTTCTCGAGGAACGTCACGGCGTAGCGCTTGTACACCACGTCGGTAGCCAGTCCGCCGTTCGCCAGCTTCGACCAGTTGCCGTTGTTAGCCGCGTCACGCATCGAGTAGCGTATGGGGAAGTCGAACGCCGCCGACATTATCTTGTCGTCCACCTTCGTAGCGTTCAGCCAGTTGATTACATTCGTCTTGTTGCCGTCGAAGTATTCGCCGACGGAGTAGGTGGGGTTCGCCGCCTTGTTGTACAAGCCCGTGAACCTTCCGGCGTATCCCTTCGTCATATCGTAGCGCACGCCGGCATATCCTAAGTCGTTGAGCAGCATGTCGAGATACGCCTTCACGCAGTTCTGCACGTTGGCAGAGTTGTGGTCGAGGTCGCGCATACCGTCCCAGTCCTCGCCCGTATCGTAGTTGGCGCTGAGGCTCACGCTCTGCTTCTTCGCCTCCTCCGCAGCCTTGCCTTTGTCGTCGCCGGCGCAAACGTCTGCAGCCGTCATCTTGTACGTCTTGCCCTTGTACGTCTCCTCGGGAAAGTCGAACCAGTTCTTCACGGTTCCGCGGTGGTTTATCACGACGTCGGCGATGGTGCCGATGCCCTTCTTCTTGAACGTGCCGATCATTGAGCGCAGCTCCTGCTCCGTGCCGAACGACGAGTTGTAGTTGGAGAACCAGTAGAGGTCGTTATAGCCCATCGACTTGCCGCCGCAGTAAGCGCTCTGCGGCACCCAGATAAGTTTGAAGTAAGGCGCCATGTCGTCAGCCTCGCTCTCAAGCTTTGTCCACTGCGATGCGTCGAAGCTGTCCCAGTAGAAGCCCTGAAGCATTACGCCCTCGTATTCAGAAGGCCAGCCTTGCGCCGACGCGTTAAGCGGCGAAAGGCACAAGCCGCATGCTATTGCGGCTGCCGATTTCAGTAATCTGTTCATTTTAGGTATCGAATTGATTGTTATTGTTTGAGGTTGTTTGATGTTTGCCGAAACAATATAATTGTGTAGAAGGGCAAACAGTAGGAGAAATATGTGCAAAACCCGATTGAGGCGGGCAGCCCGTCTGGGAGATGCTGGTAGATACTGGTAGATGGCTGGTAGATAAAAACGCTATCTACCAGCCTTCAACTCATTATCCAGCAAGACGTTACAAGCCTGCTGGAAGATATGAGAGATTTTTTTAGTTACATACTAAGTACAAGTACACCTCTCGGCTGCAGCTTCACGTCCTTCGAGAGGTCGATCTTGCGACCGGTAAGGATGTTCGTAGCCTCCGTGTGGTTGCCGATAATCTCGGCGTAGCGTGCTACGGGCATCGTTGCAGCCTTCGATGTGCCGTTGATAACCGTCATCACCGCCTTGTCGCCCAACGTGCGAGCCACTACGTACACGCCCTTCACCGGTATGAACTGCGTCTGCTTGCCCTTAGTGATGACGTCGTTGTTCTGACGCCAGTGGAGCAGACGACTTGTGAAGCTGAACATAGCCTGCTCCTCCTTCGTGCGCTCCGCCTTGTTGAATGCGTTGTGTGAGTCGCCGGCGAAACCGCCAGGGAAGTCGCGGCGCACATGCCCGTCGGTAGAGCTCTTAGTGCCGTTCATCAGTATCTCCGTGCCGTAGTAGAGCTGCGGAATGCGGTTGACGGTGAGCAGCAGAGCCAGCGCCTGCTTCAGTGCTAATGTGTCCTGACCCTCGCCGAGGAAGCGGTCGGTGTCGTGATTCTCGATGAACGCCATCACGTGCGACGGATCGACGTACAGATAATCGTAGCAGAGCGAGTTGTATATGCGGTTGAAGCCCTTCCACCAGTCGTCGGTCTCCTCGTTCTTCGCCTGGTTGATGCGATCGAAGAATGCGAAGTCCATCACCGTCTTCAGGTTCGAGTTTACTTCAGCCAGCGGCGAGTCCTTCTGCCATGCCGCTGTGTATGCCGGCTCCGTCACCCATGTCTCGCCAACCGTGTTGAAGTTGGGATACTCCGTGTTCAGCACCTCCATCCAGTGCGCCATACCCTTGCGGTCGGCGTACGGATAAGTGTCCATGCGTATGCCGTCGATGCCAACGGTCTCTATCCACCATTCCGAGTTCTGTATGAGATAAGTCATCACGTGCTCGTTGCGCTGGTTGAGGTCGGGCATTGAGGGCACGAACCAGCCGTCCACCGTCTCGCGCAGGTCTACCTTCGACGCATACGGGTCGAGCACCGGCGTCAGCTTGTAGCTTGTCTGCAGATACTTGTCGTTAGTCATCTGGTCGCCGTCAACGGTCTTCGTCTTCACAGCCTTCGCCTGGTTCTCCGGCGCAAGCCATTCGGGTGTGTTGAACCAGTCCTTGGTAGGCATGTCCTTCACCCAAGGATGCTCGAAGCCGCAGTGGTTGAAAATCATGTCCATCACCACCTTCAGACCCTTCTTGTGCGCATCAGAAACAAGCTGACGATAGTCATTGTTCGATCCGAAGCGCGGGTCAACACGATAGTAGTCGGTCGTAGCGTATCCGTGATACGTACTGCTCTTGCCGTGGTCGGGCGAGTTGTTCTCAAGCACCGGCGTGAACCACAGCGCCGTGACACCAAGCTCGTTGAAGTAGTCGAGGTGCTGGCGTATGCCTTCGAGGTCGCCGCCGTGACGCAGCGACGGCTCCTTGCGGTTCACGGTGTAAGCGTTCAAACCCTTCACTTTAAGATTCTTTCCGCTCGAAGCAAATCGGTCGGGCATGAGCATGTACAGCACGTCGGCGTTGGTGAAGCCCATGTGGTCTTCGCCCTTCATGTCGCGCGCCTTCAGCTCGTACTTCACGTTTGTCTTGCTCTTGCCCGCACGGAACAGCAGGTTCATTGTGCCCGGCTTAGCATCCTTCACGTTCATGTACACCAGCAGATAGTTGGGCGAGTCGAGACGCACGAGCGAGTCGATGCGCACGCCAGGATAGTCGGTCGACACCTCGGCAGCGCGCACGTCCTTGCCGTAAACCATCAGCTGCACCTGCGGATTCTTCATGCCTACGAACCAGTTTGTAGGTTCGATGCGGTCTATCTTCTGTGCTGCATTCATAGAAAGTGATGTTGAAAGAAAGAGAGCGACGAGCGTCGCGCTCTTCATTCCCTTGTTCAATGACAAGAGTAAATGGTTTTTGAAGTTTATCATTGTTTAAAGTATTAATCGTGAACAATCAATGCCGACTGCGGAGCAACCGTCAGAGTAGAGCCGCTGATGAGTCCGAGACCCTCGGCGTTCACCTTACCGTTAGCCACCACCTTTGTGTAACTGCCCTCAGCAACCTTCACGCTCTGCGGCGTCTTCTGCGAGTTGAGCACCACGTATATGTTCTGCCATGCGTCGCCGCCGGCGTTGTTCTTCAGTCGGAACGCCACCACGCCCTTCGGAGCATCGACGAACTCGAGGTTCTTTCTCACCTCCTCAGCCTTGCCCATGCGGAACGCAGGATGCGCCTTGCGCAGCGCTATGAGACCAGCGTAGTAGTCGAACACCTGCGGATAGCGCTTCAGGTTGTTCCAGTCGAGACGGTTGATAGAGTCGGGCGAGCGGAACGAGTTATGCACGCCCTTCTTGTCGCGCAGCATCTCCTCGCCAGCGAGAATGAACGGCACGCCCTGCGAAGTGAGCACAGCGGTCTGTGCGAGCAGGTCGAGACGTATCAGTTCGTCGTCGGTTATGTACGGCATTGTAGCGCGCAAACGGTCGGTGAGACACATGTCGTCGTGACAGCTCACGTAAGCCACCATCTGCGACGGCTCGTTCGTCCACGCCTCTCGCGAGTAGTTCACCTTCGTCATATCTATCTGCGGATGCGCAATGGCGCCCACGATGCCGAACTTGATGCTTTCCTCTTGATTAGGCTCGCCAATGAGGAAGCCGCCCTTATGGTCGTCGGAGAACGGACCGCGCAGAGCGTCGCGCATTTCGTCGCAGAACGCACCGATGCCGTCGAGCTGCTTGGCATGAGCCTTCATAGCCAGTTTCTCCTGCGGATAGGCGCAAGAACCAGCGCTCCAGCCCTCACCATAAATATATATAGACGGGTCGATCTTGTCTACCATAGCACGTATCTCGTTCATCGTCTCGATGTCGTGAACGCCCATGAGGTCGAAGCGGAAGCCGTCGATGTGATACTCCTTAACCCAATACTCCACGCTCTCCTTCATGAACTCGCGCATGAGCGGCTTCTCGCTTGCTGTCTCGTTGCCGCAGCCCGAACCGTCCGAATACTTGCCCTCCGCAGTCTTGCGGTAGAAGTAGTCGGGGTAGGTCTTCTGAAAGTTGGAGCCGTTGATGTCGAACGTATGATTGTACACCACGTCGAGTATGACGCGAATGCCTGCCTTGTGCAGCGCCTGCACCATCTGCTTGAACTCGCGTATGCGTGTTGTCGGCGTAGCGGCGTCGGTAGAGTAGGAGCCTTCGGGCACGTTATAGTTGAGCGGGTCGTATCCCCAGTTGTACTGCGGCACGTCGGGTCTCGACTCATCCACTGAAGCGTAGTCGAACGACGGCAGAATGTGCACGGCGTTCACGCCGAGACGCTGCAGGTGCTCGATAGCCTTCGGCTCCGTGAGCGCAAGATACTTGCCCTTGTGCTTCAGTCCCGACGAGAGGTCGACGGAGAAGTCGCGGTGGTGCATCTCGTAGATGACGAGGTCGCACGGATTGTTGAGCGTCGGGCGCACATCGTTAGCCCAACCCTCAGGGTCGGTGTCGCGCAGGTCGACGATGGCGCCGCGCTTTCCGTTCACACCCACCGCCTTTGCGAATATGCCGGGTGTGTTGTCGGGCTGCGCATTGTTGTACACGCTGAAGAGATAATACTTGCCTTTCAAGTCGCTCTTCACCGTTAGCTTCCACTTGCCCGCACCCACACGCTTCATCTGCTTAATCATCTGCTCGGCAGGGTTGTCGCTGTCTGTGTCCGACAGCAGCACGTTCACTTTCTTCACGTCGGGCGACGTGGTGAGCTGGAATGTTGTCTCTTTGGGCGAATACTCCACTTCGTTGAACGTCTGTGCGACGGCGCTGTGAGCTGTGCAGGATGTCAAGAAGGAGAGGAGAATGGTCTTTAGGGTCATGATTGTTGTTATTGAACGTTTTTCAGTTGAGAGTTGAAAGTTGAAAGTTGAGAGTTGAAAGTTGAAAGTTGAGAGTTGAGAATTGAGAGTTATGATTAGTTGAGAGTTGCTGAACGTTTTTTAGTTGAGAATTGAGAATTGAGAGTTATGATTACCATTTCTGAAAAGGTTTTCTCCATATTATATATTTTGAAAAATTACGCAATAGTACATGTCATAACTCTCAACTCTAAACTCTCAATTCTAAACTCTCAATTCTAAACTCTCAACTTTCAACTCTCAACTCTTAATTTTGAATTTACTTTCTTCCCGCTTCGTCAATCAGTTCCTTCACCTGCTCGTTAAAGTCGCGGTCGGCGAGGAGCTGTTCGATGTTAATGTGCATGCGATAGCGCCAGTAGTGCTTCGGGATAGACGGAATGTTGATGCGCTCGGCGTCGGCGTTGGCGAGGCGAATACGCTCGTCGATGGCGAACCAGTCCTGCAGCGAGAGGCAGCAGAGCATGGACGGCGAGGTGAGTTGCTGCGAAACGATGTCGCGAGCGAGCCATCCCGGCAGCGGATGCGGTGCAGCGCCGCCGCGGTAGAGCATGGTGTTGTAGAACTCCTGCGTGCGGTCCCAGTCTTCGTCCCACCACTGGCGCAGCGTAGGCATATCGTGAGTAGAGAGAGTGCACACAGAACGGTACGGATTGCGCGAGAGATAGCCGAACTTAACGCTCGGATCCTTCGGCATCGACTGCAGTTCGAGACTCAGAATGCGCAGCTCCTTCATAACCCACTGCACGCAGTCGGGCACCATGCCCAAGTCTTCTGCGCATACCAGCATACGGGTAGCCTGCACCAGAATCGGCAGCTTCTTCATCGCCTCGCCATACCAGAAATTGTTGTTGCGGCGATAATAGTAGTCGTTATAGAGTCGGTTGAACGCAGCCTTGTCGCCGTCCCACAGCGCCTCGTACATGAAGTTGAGCTGCGCCGTGATGCGCGGGTGGAAGAGGTTGGGGTTCTTGCGGTCGCGCACGAAGAGCACGTCGTCAACCAGCGCGTAGAGTCCGTCGCGCAGCCACACGTCCTTCTCCGTCGTCTTGCCCTCGAACGCAGCCTCAATCTTGCGCTCCGTGTCGTATTCGGGCTTGAGCGAGTAGATGTCGTCGTGCTCGTGGTTGAGATAAGTCTTGATAACCTCCTCGGTATGTTCGCGGAACACGCGCTCCACTACCCAGTGGGCAATGAACGGCGTTGTGAAGAGATGCTCCTGGAAGTTGAGACCATAGCTCTGTATCTCGTCGCGCGACATGGCGAGTGCCGGCTGGAACTGTCCGAGCAGTCCACCTACGCAGTCGGTAGGTATAGCCCATATACGGAAGAATCCGAGCACATGGTCGATGCGGTAAGCGTCGAAATACTTAGCCATGTTCTGGAAGCGGCGCACCCACCACTCGCATCCGTCTGCAATCATGCGGTCCCAGTTGTATGTCGGTAAGCCCCAGTTCTGTCCGTTCACCGAGAAAGCGTCTGGCGGAGCGCCCGCCTGCGAGTCGAGGTGGAAGTATTCGGGCTCGTGCCATACGTCGCAGCCGTTGCGGTTCACGCCGATAGGAATGTCGCCCTTGAGGATGACGCCGCGAGCGCGGGCATACTCGTGAGCTGAGCGCATCTGCTGGTCGAGCACGAACTGCATGTAGTAGTAGAATGCCACCTTATTATATAGTTCGCTCTTCGGGTTGCAGAGCGCCTTGCGGTCAGCCTCGTTCCACTGCTTGTGGTCGGGCCACTCAGAGAATACGCATGTGCCGTAGAAGTCGCGCAGATAGCAGTAGTGGGCGTACGGCGCGAGCCAGCGCTCACAGTCGGCGAAGAACGTCTTGAACTCCTTCGACGCCAGCACCTTCTTGCCCTCCTGCTCAAACAGCAGACGGAGATACTTCAGCTTGGCGTTGTTCACGCGCTCGTAGTCGATCTGCGGCAGAGCGTTCAGCTCCTCGCGCAGCACCTCGAAGCGGTCTGCCTCCAGCTTGTCTTTCAAAGCGGGCAACTGGCGCAGGTCGGCATACTGCGGATGCAGGGCGAAAATAGATATACATGAATATGGATATGAATCGGTCCACGTGTGTGTGGATGTAGAGTCGTTGATAGGCAGCACCTGCAGGAGGCGCTGGTGGGTCTTTGCCATCCAGTCGACCATCAGTTTAAGGTCGCCGAAGTCGCCCACGCCGAAGCTGCCTTCAGAGCGGAGCGAGAAGACGGGAATGAGTGTGCCCGCCACCTTCTCGTCGCAGAGCGCGTAGAACGACTGGTCGAGTGCCACCACGCGCACTTCGTTCTGCTCCAAAGGCTCGAGAGTGAGCTTGCGGTTGTCGCATGTCTCCCACATCTCATCGCCTTTGTCGCTGAACGCCACGAACTTAAATTCCAGTTCGTGTACTAACTTACTACAAATCTTATTATTGTTACCTAAACCTACTTCTTTTTCGTTTGCATTGAGCGCGTCGCCGTCGATGTCTACAATCCATTCGTTGTAGTTGTGCTCGGTCATTGGCAGCGCCTTCTTCAAGTCCCAGTTGCCCAGCGCTGAGCCTTTGCCCGTGAGAGCGAGGCGTGAGCCCGAGTGCAACTGCGGAGCGCGCACCACGAGTCGCAGCGCCTTCTTGTAAGCCAGCGGCTCCACCTTGCCCTTTGCGCGTCGGTTGACGCAGTCGGTGAAAGCCGAACTATATAAATATGTGTCGCCTGGTATCTCGTGCCAGCGGTCTTCTACGGTGAAGCGGTGCGACGGCTTCGCGTTGAGGTCGAGTCGGTGCATTATGGTCTTCCACTCGCTGCATTTTATTCCGCAGTTGTTGCGCACGCTGTAGTAGTAGTCTAAGCGCTGTTCGCCCATACCTGCCTCTACCTCGCATGTCCATGTCAAACCGTCGGTTGTAGACATAGCCACTGTGCGGTTGCCTTGCTGTCCGCCTACGATGTTCAGCAGCAGCTCTTCGCCGAATACTGTCTTGTATTGGATGTTAAAAGTAATTTGCATAGTATTGTTTAGTCGTTATTAGATTCTAATTGTATTTTGCTGCAAAATTAAACAATTACGCAATTTTTTGCAAAGTTATGAACGCATTTCTTCCAAACTGCAAGGTAAACGTTTGCGCAATGGTTAACGATTACTAACAAGTATATGTTATTTATCACAAATTTCTTACTTTTGCAATCATTAGGGGGCTTTGTAGGGGGTGCACTTGTCTCCGCTCGGCTTTGCCGCTTGCCAGAGCAAGAAGTGCACCAATAGATGAAACCTTCAGGGGGTGCACCCCATAACATGCTTATTACTAAACTTAATTATATATGAAAGTAAAATCAATCATCCTCGCTTGCTCGTTGCTGGCTACAATGTCGGCAAGCGCGCAGACCTCAAAGGGCATCGACCTCGCCAACATGAACACGGCAGTGAAGCCCGGACAAGACTTCTATGAATATGCTATTGGTGGCTGGCGCAAGGCCCACCCACTTGATGCAGAACACGCTCGCAACGGCTCGTTCACCGACCTCGACGAGATGAACCAGAAGCGCATCCTTGCTCTCATCGAGGAGTACTCTTCTAAGCCGCAGCCCAAGGGCACACTCGGACAGAAGATAGGTTCGCTCTACAACCTCGCTATGGACAGCGTGCGCCGCAACCGCGAGGGTGCAGAACCGCTGAAGCCGATTCTGAAGAAGATTAACGACGTGAACGACCGCCGCGAGTATCAGCTCGTCACAGCACAGCTCGACGCACGCGGTCTCGACTGCCTCATGTTCGGAGCCGGCGTAGGTGCCGACATGAAGGACGCTGCCAACAACCTCGTGGGTCTTGGTCAGGGCGGACTCGGACTCGGCGAGCGCGACTACTACCTCTCTGGCGACGCTCAGGTGGTTGCTGTGCGCAAGGCTTACGCCGAATACCTCAAGAAGATGCTCGTTCTCGCCGGCAACGACGAGGCTACTGCTCAGCGCAAGGCCGACGCCACAATGCGCATCGAGACACGCATCGCCAAGGCAAGCAAGAGCCAGGTAGAGCTGCGCGACGTGCAGGCCAACTACCACAAGATGACATACAACGCTCTCGTGAAGGACTTCCCGGGCATCGACTGGGGCAACTTCTTCCTGGCTGAGGGCTTCCCCGCATTCTCGCACATCGACGTAGGCCAGCTTGAGCCTATCCACGAGGTGGAGAAGATATTGGCTGACGAGCCACTCGACGACCTCAAGGCTTACGCTGAGGCTCACGCCATCAGCTCTGCAGCCGGCTACCTCGACGACAACTTCCGCGCAGCCGAGTTCGAGCTGAGCAAGGTGATGTCGGGCGTACAGCAGGACCGTCCGCGCTGGAAGCGTGCCACAGCTCTCGTGAGCGGCGTGCTCGGTGAGGCTATCGGCAAGCTCTACGTAGAGAAGTACTTCCCCGAGTCGTCTAAGCAGCAGATGATTCAGCTCGTGCGCAACCTGCAGAAGGCTCTCTCGCAGCGCATCGACGAGGCTACATGGATGTCGCCCGCTACAAAGGCGCAGGCTCAGGACAAGCTCGCCAACTTCATCGTGAAGGTGGGCTACCCCGACACATGGAAGGACTACACCAACCTCCACGTAGACGAGCAGCTCTCGCTCTTCGAGAACATGCAGAACATCCGCGCATTCCTCTCGCAGGACTATATCTCGCGCAAGGTGAACAAGCCGGTTGACAAGACCGAGTGGCAAATGACTCCGCAGACCGTGAACGCTTACTATAACCCGACCACCAACGAGATCTGCTTCCCGGCAGCCATCCTCCAGCCGCCGTTCTTCGACCCGAACGTAGACGAGGCTGTTAACTACGGCGGTATCGGCGGCGTAATCGGCCACGAGATGTCGCACGGATTCGACGATCAGGGCTCACAGTTCGACAAGTACGGCAACCAGAATGACTGGTGGACACCAGCCGACAAGAAGAACTTCGAGGCTCGCACAAAGGTGCTCGTCGACTACTTCAGCGCTTACGAGGCTCTGCCCGGCAAGAAGATCAACGGCAAGCTCACTCTCGGCGAGAACATCGGCGACAACGGCGGTCTGAACATCTCGTTCCGCGCCCTGCAGAACGTGCTCAAGGAGAACCCAACTCTCAACAAGTCTATCGACGGCTTCACACCCGAGCAGCGCTTCTTCCTCTCATGGGCTACAGTATGGGCTGGCAACGCTCGTCCTGAGTTTGTAGACCGTCAGATAAAGACCGACCCGCACTCACCGGCTGAGGCTCGCGTCAACGGCGCCCTCCCGCAGATCGACGCTTGGTACAAGGCTTTCAACATCAAGAAGTCTGACAAGCTCTTCGTGCCGCAGAAGAAGCGCGCACAGATCTGGTAATAGCTTTTCTGCGCAGCTCTTAAGCACTCTTATATATAATATAATTACTCAAGTTTCGGAAGTAAAATAGAATGACAGATTAGCCGATAAAAAAGCTTTGAATGTTTCCGCGACATACGGAAACATTCAAAGCTTTTTTATCGGCTAATCTGTCATTCTATTTTACTTCCGAAACTTGAGTAATAAGGAGAACATCCGCAAGGGTGTTCTCCTTTTTAGTTTGTACGCTCGGCATGAGCATTATCTAACGGGTGCAAGTCCCGAGTAAGCCCTAATAGCGGGAATTACATAGCCAAAGGCAAGGGTGTCAATCGTGAGTTGGAATCTGAAAGAAGCCGGCGGCAAACATCTGACCTAACGAACAGGAACTTCATATAAGGCATATGACCGTGGGTAAGGTTGCAAAAGAAACCAAAGCCCGATAGCTATATTGTCCTGCCGTTGCTTTCCTATAGGTACAGCTCTTTCGTCGGGCGGCGTCCGCCGTCCAATCGGATTGCGTCCGCCGTCCAATCAGATTGCGTCCGCCGTCCGCTCAGATTGCGTTCGCC